>CEPZ01008967.1_pt1 | contig 61853 bp, 62 predicted proteins | sample 530461 | NCBI WGS metagenome assembly CEPZ01 (sample SAMEA2620106, study PRJEB7988) | marine metagenome | isolation source: saline water (ENVO:00002010), including
AAAACAACCGACGATTTAATAGAAACCGAATGATGGGTGGTCGTAGGTTTTAATTCCTGAGATTTTTTCAGATATTTGTTTCTTAACCAAATTTACCTTTTATGGCAATGAACAAAAATACCGTTCTCGGATGGGCAACGATTTTAATGATCGCGATGGGTGTTATATTAATTTTAATGGGCGCTTATCGTTATGATGATGTAGCTGGATGGGGATTCGCCACAGTCGGAATTGGTTTCTTTTGTATCGCCTGGGTGTTTAATGCACTTAAAGGAAGGGTATAACTTCAATATTTTTTTAATCTAAATTACAAACCATCATGAGTGACGATAAGAAAGTCATTTTTTCCATGAATAGGGTTTCTAAAACCTATGCTTCAACAGGAAAACAAGTATTAAAAGATATTTATTTAAGCTTTTTTTATGGGGCCAAAATCGGTATCCTAGGTCTAAACGGTTCTGGTAAATCCACCTTGCTTAAGATTATAGCAGGAGTAGAGAAGAACTATCAAGGAGATGTAGTTTTTGCGCAAGGATATACTGTTGGTTATTTGGAACAAGAGCCCCAATTGGATGATGAAAAAACCGTTATCGAAGTGGTGAAAGAGGGTGTGGCAGATGTTGTTGCCATTCTCGACGAGTACAATAAAATCAATGACATGTTTGGTTTGGAAGAGGTGTATTCTGATCCGGATAAGATGCAAAAGTTGATGGACAAGCAAGCGGAGCTACAAGATAAGATTGATGCTTCCAATGCTTGGGAATTAGACACCAAATTGGAGATAGCCATGGATGCGCTTCGAACTCCTGAGGCCGATAAAAAGATCGGAGTCTTATCAGGAGGAGAAAGAAGACGTGTTGCTTTATGCCGTTTGTTACTCCAAGAGCCAGATATCTTATTATTGGATGAGCCAACAAACCACTTGGATGCAGAGTCGGTACACTGGTTAGAGCATCATTTGGCACAATACAAAGGAACCATTATCGCTGTGACCCACGACCGTTATTTTCTGGACAATGTAGCGGGGTGGATTTTAGAATTGGATCGAGGAGAGGGCATTCCTTGGAAAGGAAATTATTCTTCTTGGTTGGATCAAAAATCAAAGCGATTGGCTCAAGAAAGCAAAGCAGCTTCCAAACGTCAAAAAACATTAGAGCGCGAATTGGAGTGGGTTCGACAAGGGGCTAAGGGCCGTCAGACCAAGCAAAAAGCACGTTTGAAAAATTATGACAAGCTATTGAATCAGGATCAAAAGCAAATGGAAGAAAAACTAGAGATTTTCATTCCGAATGGTCCGCGATTGGGAACCAATGTTATTGAAGCTACTGGTGTTTCAAAGGCATTTGGAGACAAGCTTTTGTATGAAAACTTAGAATTCAACTTACCTCAGGCTGGAATTGTTGGTGTTATTGGTCCGAATGGTGCCGGTAAAACTACCATTTTTAAAATGATCATGGGAGAAGAACAGCCAGATAAGGGAAGTTTCAAAGTTGGGGAAACGGCCAAGATCGCCTATGTTGATCAGACGCATTCCAATATCGATGCGAATAAATCGATTTGGGAGAATTTCTCCGACGGTCAGGATTTGGTGATGATGGGCGGAAAGCAAGTCAATTCTAGAGCCTACTTAAGTCGATTTAATTTCTCGGGTAGTGAACAGAATAAAAAGGTAGCCACTTTATCAGGTGGGGAAAGAAACCGTTTGCACTTGGCCATGACTTTGAAAGAAGAGGGTAATGTGCTTCTCTTGGATGAGCCCACCAATGATTTGGATGTGAATACCTTACGAGCCTTGGAAGAAGGCTTGGAGAACTTTGCCGGATGTGCTGTGGTTATTTCTCACGACAGATGGTTCTTGGATAGAATTTGTACGCATATTCTTGCCTTTGAAGGCAATAGTGAAGTGTACTTTTTCGAAGGATCTTTCTCCGATTATGAAGAAAACAAACGAAAGAGACTTGGGGCCGATGTGATGCCAAAACGAATCAAGTACAAGAAATTAATACGATAAAAAAAGGTCCAATATTGGACCTTTTCTTTTATCTCCTCCTATTATCTTTATTAGGCGTTCTTCTTATTTTTGATTTTCTGTAAGAATCCTCGCGTTTGAAGTTTGAATTTCGTTTTCGTACTTCTCGTTTTCGTCTTTTGATAACGCGATTGTTATCGTTCACTCGAGCATTTCTTTTGGCTCTGTAATAAATGAAGTTTCGATCTTCTCTGAAACGTACGTAGTTTCTATTGAAGTTTCGATTGGTAAAAAACGGATCATTGTAGAAATAGATGTTTCCCACATTTCCATGAAACCCATTATTTCGGAACGAGTTCACATTTCCATAAAATAATGGATAGCCCCATCGGTCGTAACGAACTCTCAAATTTCCAACTCTACTCAGTCTACCTCTGAAATACGTCATTCGAACACTACCAATCCGTCGAACATTTCCTCTTCGATCATAACGGATGTTTACAGTGCCAATTCGTCGAATCCGGCCATCAAAATCTCTTACGATTCGAGCATTTCTGAAATTTCTAAATCGTCTATTTCTTCGAGTAGAAAAATCAAAGTCGCCATTAATGAACACGTTGAACTCGATTCCTCTCTCTACAAAATACACCGCATTTTCGTAAGAATAGGTGAAGAAATAACGATTTGGATTGATTGTATTTCCTTCTGCACTAATGGGTACTGTACCTAGCAATACCATCATTAAAAAAACTAGTTTTTTCATAATCTTACGGTTTTAGTTCTGCCTACTCTTTTCATGATTTTCGGCGTTCTCATTTGGTTGTAATTATCCAAACGCCATGCCAATTTTTTATTTCGAGGAAGCGATGAGGTAGATTGATTGAATAAGTAGTTGAAAACGAGCGTTCTGCTTGAGCAAAAATTTATCCAATACATTTTCTTTTAGGAGAAGAAGTCTTCCAAATGATAAACAATAATAACTTTAAGAATTGGTAAAAAAGGCGTCCAATAGCATTTTAAAAGTTTTGAACGCAAAGAATAAGGTAAAAATCAATAAGGCTACACTGACCACCACCAAGGCATAGGCCAGATAAATTTCGGGTGATTCTGTGAAGTTGTTTAAAGCTTTAAAAGTCATCGTGATGATGATGGGAGTTGCAATAAAAAGCAACAGTAAAATGGCCAAACGGATGAGCCCTTTTCCTAAGGTATTGTAATCTGTGCTACTCATTCTTGTAATTTTGGATGGCAAGGCGTACACTACCATATTTGTCTAACAATGTACTTGCGGTATTCAAATCAACATTCAATTTCTGCATCAGCATCTTCTGACCTCTATCAACGAGCTTGTTGTTTGATAGTTGCATGTCTACCATCTTATTGCCCTCTACTTTTCCTAATTGAATCATGCTTGCCGTAGAAATCATGTTCAATACCAATTTTTGAGCGGTGCCTGCTTTCATTCGAGAACTACCTGTTACGAATTCGGGACCAACAACTACCTCGATGGGCATCATAGCTACTTTAGCCAGAGGACTGTTTTTATTGCAGGTAATACATCCCGTGAGAATGCCTTCGCTATTGCACTTTTGCAAGGTGCTAATAACATAAGGTGTGGTACCTGAGGCAGCGATTCCGACAACCGCATCTTTTGATGAGATGTCATAGGCTTGGAGATCCTTCCAACCTTGAGTTTCAGAATCCTCAGCAAATTCGACCGCCTTTCGAATGGCAGAATCGCCACCGGCTATCAATCCAATAACCAAATCATGTGATACACCAAATGTAGGTGGGCATTCAGAAGCATCCAAGATTCCTAATCTTCCACTGGTACCAGCTCCAATATAAAAGAGACGGCCTCCTTCTTTAAGTTTGGAGACCACAGCAGTAATCAATTTTTCAATCTGTGGTAGTTCTTTTTCAACTGCGAGCGGTACCGTTTGATCCTCTTGATTGATGTTGGTAATCAATTCTGATACCGACATTATTTCAAGGTGATTGTATTTGGAATCCTGCTCTGTAGTTTTGATGAAAGGCATAGTCAAAAATACAGTTTTCTCTTGACTGAATTAGTTTTTTTCGACCAAGTTTATCTGGTAGCTATCTGTTTCAGAAATATGAAAATAACCAAGAGGAAAATTGTCTGAATTGGTGGTATTAACAATGTTTCCTACCAATGAAGCCGGAATTGTTTCGAAAGGTCCTCCAGCATTTTGACCGCTTTGGTCAATAAGTACTCTCCAATAGGTAAAGTATTCCTGGGTGATTCCTGACATCTTAACCGTTACCGTTGTGGGTAAAGTAATCTCGTCTTCATCGTAGAAAAAAGAGAAATTATAGTCAGAACCATTAAAGAATCGATCTTCTATGGCAAGAAATAAATTATTTGAAAAGTCGAACAAATAATAATTGTCTACTGTTCCATCATCCGTAAACTCAATCTTCAATTGGGTCTCTTCTCCTGAAAACAAGGTTTCATCTCCTTGCTCAACATTGGTGAGTGGAGTGGATTTGACGCGCATGGCTTCCCCCTTGTAGGTTTCTCCATTATAAATTACGGTCAGCTCATAAGTCACTTGTGATTGTGGTAAGAAAGCTACATCTGGAACGTAATTTCCGTCCTGATCCAAATCATTGAAATTAATCACTGAATTGTTGGAAAGGTTGGTCAAAAATACGGTAGCGTTTGTCACTGTCGGAATGCTGGTATCAAAATAATCGGCACTCAAACGGAGTTTAACCACTGTATTGGCAGTCACTGGAAACTCATCAAAATTCACTTCGAAAGCTGCGTCAATAATCAATTTAGGTGGAATTGATGGAACATCAATTTCAACAACCTTTTCACAATTGGTAAAAATGAAAAGTAAAATAAGAGCGGTGGTATATTTTAAAGATTTCATTTTCTTAGAATTTAAAGTTATAGGTTACGGCCGGCACTAATCCAAATATCGAAGTTTGAATGGCTTCGTTTCTCAAAGTTTCTCGGTTTTGTCTAAAATTGATGGAGGCAGCGTTCATGCGACCATACACATTATAAAGACCGAAAACCCATTCTCCTTGCCACTTGCGATCTTTGTTTTTTCGAGGCGTTAAAGTCGCACTCAAATCAAGTCTATGGTAAGCTGGTAAACGATCTGCATTTCTGGTATTGTCATTGAAAATTGGAACATTTAAACCTTGAATTTCATATTGACCCACTGGGTAGTTCGTGGGTTGGCCTGTCTGGAATAAAAAGTTCGCATTAAACGACCACTTCTTGTTCAAGTCATAGCTTGCATTGATTGAAATATCATGAGTTTTATCAAAAGGACTGCTATACCAGCGACCCTGATTGATACCTGGTTCATTAGGTGTCCTTCCCAAGGTTTGTTGTTCGGAACGAGAAAGCGTGTAAGCCAACCATCCTGTGAGGCTACCTTCATTCTTCTTTAATAAGACTTCCAATCCATAAGCTCTTGCTTGTCCGTTTAATATCACGGTTTCAATCTCATTATTCGCAACTAAATTGGCTCCGTTGATATAATCGATTCTGTTTTGAATATCCTTGAAAAACCCTTCCAATTCTAGCGAATACTTGCCCTCTTTTAAGGTCTTGAAATAGCCAACTGCGAACTGATCAAGGATTTGGGGTTTGATATAGCGTCCACTCGGTGTCCATACATCCAGTGGAGTAGGAGAGGCGGTGTTGGATAGTAAATGTAGGTACTGTACCATTCGGTTGTAACTCGCCTTTATAGAAGTTTCATCATCGATGATGTAAGAAGTAGAGAGTCTCGGTTCAAAATTATTGAAGCTAGAAATCACATCACTTCTGTCAAAGGTTTCTACTCCAGTTCTGGTGGCCGACTCGTATTTTCGCAATTGAGCATTGTAAATCACGGGTTGGTCGTTGGCATAGACATTCAATTCATCTTGCCCCAGACGTAAGAAATTACTGAATCGGAGTCCGTATTGAAAACGCAAACGGTCCGAAACCTTATGCTCGGCTTCAATGTAAGCAGCAAACTCGTTAGCGTATTTGTCGGTCAGTTTTTCAGCGACAATTCCGGAACTTGGTCGATTCGGAATAATTTGTCCTGGATTGAATTTACTGTAGATGTTATTAATTCCGTAGCTCAACTTAAAGTTGTCTGACAGGTAATGTTTGAAGTCGTATTTCAAGTTGAAATTGGTGATTCCAGAATCCCACTCGAACCCGACAAAATCTAAGGTCAAACCATAGAAATAATCAGAATAAATCAATGATAAATTGGAGAATAACTTGTCTGAAAATAAATGGTTCCATCGCAAATTCACCACGGCGTTCCCGTAGTCGTTTACGAAATTATCACTGATTCCGAAGACATCCTTCCCAAAGTAAGTAGATAAGAAAAGGTTGTTTCGCTCATTGATTCTAAAATTGATTTTACTATTTAAATCATAAAAGTAAGCTGTGTTGTCATTGTCAAAAAGTGGCAAAAAGAGGTGGGCATAAGAAGAGCGACCACCGATTAAGAAGGAGCTTTTTTCCTTTTCTAACGGACCTTCCACCAACAATCGGCTTGAAACCAGTCCGATACCACCTGTCACATTAAAGTCTTTGCTATTGCCTTCTTTTTGATAAATGTCCAATACCGAAGAAAGCCTTCCTCCGTATCGCGCGGGAATTCCACCTTTATACAATTGAACATCTTTGATAACATCGGGATTGAATACGGAGAAGAATCCGAATAAGTGCGAGGAGTTGAAAACGATGGCTTCGTCTAATAGAATTAAGTTTTGATCTGCTGCACCACCGCGAACATTGAATCCTGATGCGCCTTCACCGGCACTGGTAACTCCTGGTAATAAGATGATGGATTTGATAATATCTGCTTCTCCTAAAACCACCGGAATACTTTTGATGGTTTTCGCCGAAAGTTTGTTCACACTCATTTGAGGTGTTCGAATATTGAGTTTTTCAATATTGGTTTCAATGATGATTTCATCAAGACTTTCAGTTTCTTCAATAAGTTTAAAGTTCTTTGTGGTGTTGGCCGTCAATGAAATTTTCTCGGAAAGGGAATAATAACCCAAATAACTAATTTGAATTTGATATTCTCCTTGAGGTACCGTGATGGAATAGAATCCATATTCATTGGTGGTGGTACCTACTTTGAGTTCGGGAAAATAAACGGAAACTCCAATAAGGGTTTCATTGCTACTGTTGTCGTAAACGGTTCCGCTGAGGGTAAATTTTTGCTGGGAAAAACTCAGTAAGGACATCACTGAGAATAAAACCAGCAATAGGCTTTTTTTTGATTGCATTCTGTTTAATCTAACGAATTGATAGTTCAACAAAAATACAACTATCTCAGGACAGGTCTTCCCAAAAAAAATGTTAAAGAATGGCTGTTACGTCCAATTTAAATCGACTCCAAAATAGTGTTGAGCAATTCAATTGGTCTCATTGCAGCATTGGCCAAATCGTCATTTGGTAAATAATAACCACCTAGATCCAAAGCCTTGCCTTGAATGTCATTAAGTTCTGTTACGATTTTGTTTTCGTTATCTTTCATAACAAGAGCAACAGGCCCAAATTGTGACTTAAGTGACTGGTCTTTATCTTGATTTGCTAAGGCTTCTGCCCAATACATCGCCAAATAAAAATGACTGCCTCGGTTGTCCAATTCACCTACCTTTCTTGAAGGTGATTTTTTGTTTTCCAAGAATTTATCGGTGGCTTGGTCTAAGGTTTCTGCCAGCACAAGTGCTTTTTCATTATTGAAAGTTGTGCCCAAATGTTCTAAAGAGACCGCCAATGCTAAGAACTCTCCCAGTGAATCCCAACGCAAATGGTTTTCTTCAGTGAATTGTTGTACGTGCTTTGGAGCAGATCCTCCGGCACCTGTTTCAAACAATCCTCCGCCATTCATTAACGGAACAATGGATAACATTTTTGCTGAAGTACCTACTTCTAAAATTGGAAACAAATCGGTTAAGTAATCACGCAATACATTTCCGGATACAGAGATGGTATCTTCTCCCTTTACAATTCGCTCCAAGGTAAAATTGGTAGCCTCTGAGGGAGCTAAAATGCGCAGATCCAATCCTGTTGTGTCATGGTCTCCCAAGTATTTTTCAACTTTTTTGATAAGCTCAGCATCGTGTGCTCTATGTGCATCCAACCAAAATACAGCTGGTGTGTTTGAAGCTTTGGCTCTATTTACGGCTAGTTTTACCCAGTCTTTGATTGGTGCATCTTTGGTTTGACACATTCGCCAAATATCGCCGGCTTCAACCCTATGTTCCATTAAAACGGTTCCATCTTGATCTACGACCACAACTTTTCCGTTAGCTGTCATTTCGAATGTCTTATCGTGAGATCCATATTCCTCAGCTTTTTGAGCCATCAATCCAACATTGGGAACAGTTCCCATGGTTCTAGGATCTAATGCTCCGTTCTTTTTACAGAAATCGATGGTAGCTTGATACACTCCGGCATAAGAACTATCTGGAATCACGGCTTTGGTGTCTTGTAGCTCGCCATTTGAGTCCCACATTTTTCCTGAATTACGAATCATGGCAGGCATGGACGCATCAATAATAACATCCGAAGGAACATGAAGATTGGTGATACCTTTGTCCGAATTCACCATAGCAATGGCTGCTTTGTTTTCTAATGTTTGGTTGATGTCCGCTAACACAGCTTGTTTGGTGGCCGCGTCTAATTCATCCAAATTGGCTAGGATATTCCCCAATCCATTATTGGCATCGGCACCAACCTTTTCTAGTTGAGCTCCGTATTTTTCAAAAACCTCTTTGAAGTAGTTTTTTACAGCATGACCGAAAATGATTGGGTCTGAAACCTTCATCATTGTGGCTTTCATGTGTAAGGAAAGCAACAGATTGTCTGTTTTGGCCTTGTTGATTTCTTCCTCAAGAAACGCCAACAAAGATTTCTTGCTCATAAAGGTTCCATCAATAATCTCACCTTCAAGCAATGCCAAGTCTTTTTTCAATATAGTGGTGTTGTTGTTCTCATCAATAAATTGAATAGAAATTGAAGTGGCTTTATCAACGGTTACCGACTGTTCATTGTGAGCAAAATCACCATCACTCATTGTTGCCACATGGGTTTTGGAATCAGAGGTCCAAGCGCCCATGGAATGCGGATTGTTTTTTGCGAAGTTTTTTACCGCTTTCGGTGCTCTACGATCTGAGTTTCCTTCGCGCAAAACAGGATTCACGGCAGATCCCTTTACCTTATTGTAAAGGGCAAGTATTTTTTTATCTTCCTCGCTGTTGATCTCTTCTGGATAATCCGGAATGGCATAGCCTTGCATTTGTAATTCTTCAATGGCACCCTCTAACTGTGGTACAGAGGCACTAATGTTGGGTAACTTGATGATATTGGCTTCAGGTGTTTTGGCAAGCTCACCCAAGAAAGAAAGCGCATCCTCTACTTTTTGATCTTCGGTCAAATAGTCAGAAAATACCGCTAAAATTCGAGCTGGTAAAGAAATGTCTTTGGTTTCAATTTCAATACCTGAAGATTTGGTAAAAGCTTGAACAATAGGTAAAAATGATCTTGTCGCAAGGGCAGGAGCCTCGTCAGTTTTGGTGTAAAAGATCTTAGCCATAGAACAACTAGAGATTTAAAAGTTTTTTAAAAGATTGAGTGTTTTTTTAAGCGGGACAAATGTACATAATCCTAATGAAAAAGGCGGCTGAAATGTAATGAATTCAACAGGTTTCGTCTTTTTGTGAAAAAACAAAAGCCATATCCTTTCAATTTCTTGTTAGAATATGGCTTTCTTTGAAACAATTACGCAAGATTTTGCATTTCTGCATCTTCGTTAAGTTTTACCTCAACCCACCAGACTAATTTGTCGGCGATTGCTGCTTGCCTCAACTTCCGGTTTCTTCTGGTCTCCCAGCTTCCTCCGAAACGTCTACACTTACAAGCTATGCTTTCATAATAATTATACAATCAATAAATTTGATAACCTTTAACAAGCTATTAACTCTATGCATCTTTACTACTGCCCTAACTCTTCTCGTGTAAACAAAAAATAAAGAACGTTACTTTATCTAGACTAAGTTCCACATTGCTGTTTCCCTTAATACTGATGTAAATGTAGCATAAGAATTCAATGAGGCAAATTTTTCTAGCTTTTAAAAATTAACAAAATATTAACTTAAGTAATTAACAATTGTTAATTAAAAAAGCACCAATGAAAATTGGTGCTTTGAATATTCTTTTAATGCGTTGGTTCTTAACGCTTTCTTTCTTGAATTCTTGCTTTCTTACCAGTCAAGTCTCTGAAGTAGAAAATACGAGCTCTACGTACTTTACCTTTTTTGTTGACTTCAATTTTTTGAATTGATGGTAAATTGATTGGGAAGATTCTTTCTACTCCAACCGTACCAGACATTTTTCTGATGGTAAAAGTTTCAGAAGATCCGCTTCCTCTTCTTTGAATTACAACTCCTCTAAAGAACTGTGTTCTTGTTTTGTTTCCTTCACGGATCTCATAGTACACAGTAATAGTATCACCAGGTACGAAATCAGGTAACTCATTTTTAGCTACGTACTCGTCTTGAACAAATTTTAATAAAGACTCCATTTTTTAAATAATTTGGATTTATCTAAAACAACATTCACGGCTTTCGTCAGAGGTTAATTTAGCGGTTGCAAATTTATTAAATATTTTTTCTTTAAAAAATAGAATTGAAATTATTTTTCTTTGTAATTCTTGCAATAATAAACCCAGAATTTTCGAACTGTTTTCGAACCTGTTTGAATGATAATTGGTTCTAGTTCAGTAATTTGTTCAAAATAGTTATTGAGGGTCTTATCCCAATCGCCCTTTTTTAGTAAATCCTTCATGCGTTTGTCACTATCAATGAACAAGGCATCTTTCCCCTTTAATTCCGACAAATCATCTCCTAAATAATCAAAATGCAGGGCGTTTTTACCAATGATGTTCTGTGCGTATACCCTTTCCGAAAGGTAAAAGTTAAGCGCTGCTGAGGTCTTGTAGTTATCATCGGAAAAGACAAAGGTATTCGGATATTGATTTTGAAGTTCTACGACAGATGCACTAAGTTCTTCCCAGCCAACCCAAGTATCATCACTTTTTATAGGAACCAAGTAAAAGAGAATTTGAACAGCCAAAAGCACATGAAATACTCCGGATATAATTAATTGAGTTCGCAATAATTTTTTTGTGATAAATACATTCGCCAATATAACACCGGTTACATAGGAGGGCATCATCCAATTTAATTTGACCCAGTAAAATGGTGTAATTAAAAAGAATCCCAAGAATGTTGGTAAGAAGAATGCCAATAGAAATAAATTCTGATCATTGGGCAATCGGAATCCCTTAAAAAATTTTGTGATGTGTTTGAGCGTTGCTTTGACAAAGAGGGCAAATAGTATGGGCAAAAGCAAGAATAATTGATGACCAACGGCGCCTAAGAAATATTTTGGGGTAATATTAAACTCTGAAATACTTTCGGTTCGTTGCGTCGATTGAAAAGCAAAAGACGCAAATTCATTGGTGTAATTCCAATACACCACCGGAAAAGTAAGTCCGACTGAAATTAGCAATCCTACCAACATCCATGGCGATAAGAGTTTTTTGCGGTGTTTGTTGGATAAAATCAAAAACGCGATCAATCCGATTTGAAGCAATATAGAGGTGTATTTGCTATTAAAGGCTAGCCCCATGCAAATTCCGCCCAATATCCAATACCATTTCTTATCTAAAAATATGGCTTGCTGCAAGCAGAGGACGCTTAAGGTCCAAAATAACAGCAAAGGGACATCTGGTGTGGAATTAAAAGATAATATTGAAACGAATATGGTACTGGTCAGTACCAACAAGCTTTGTTTTGCTTTGTACTTCGGTAAAAATTGACTTGCCAATTTGTAGAAGAAATACATGGTCAAGGAAGTCACTATAAAATCGGTGAGTTTGACCACAAAAACCGACTGTCCAAATAGCTCCGATGTAAATCTTAGTAGGTAGCCAATCATTCCAGGGTGATCAAAATACGACCAAGATAGGTTTTGACCATATAAATAATAGTAGGCATCTTGGGGCATCAATCCCATAAAAGGTAACAGCACAAACCGAAAAACCTGAAACAATAGGATCAATCCTATGGGTTCTGAAATCCGAAAGAAGTTGCCTAATTTATTCATCCAATAAGTCGGGTCGAACGAGTTTGGTTTTCTCTATGGCCTTTGATTCTCTCCATTCGTCAATTTTTTTAAAATTACCCGATAGGAGGACTTCAGGAACCTTCATGCCTTCATAATCTGCAGGTCTTGTATATACTGGCGGTGATAATAAGTTGTCTTGAAAAGAATCGGTGAGTGCAGATTGCTCATCTCCAATAACACCCGGAATTAGTCGTACTATCGCATCTACCAAGATAGCCGCTGGAAGTTCTCCTCCCGTCAATACAAAGTCGCCAATTGAAATTTCTCGGGTGATGTATAGATCTCGAATTCGCTGGTCAACTCCTTTGTAATGGCCTGTTAGGATCAATATGTTCTCCTTTAAAGATAGGGTATTGACCGTCTTTTGGGTTAAGGTTTTAGCATCGGGAGTTACGTATATAATTTCATCATACCTGCGTTCTCCCTTTAATTTTTCAATGCATTGTGCAATCGGTTCAATCATCAATACCATTCCGGCTCCACCACCAAATTGGGTATCATCAATTTGCCGGTAGTTGCCAAGTCCGTATTCACGTAAATTGTGAATGTGGATTTCTGCAAGACCTTTGTCCTGAGCCCTTTTTAAAATGGAGTGATTCAAAGGGCTATCCAGCAACTGTGGTGCGGCACTAATGATATCTATTCGCATTGGTATCTTTTCTTAGAGCGCTAAAGTATTATTTTTTGGAGGGTAAAAAAAATCCCAGATGAACTGGGATTTTAATCTATTTGAATTCTTATGAATTACTTTCTGTAGGTTTTTTGATGTCGATGACGAGCTCGTTTTTCTCTTCATCTAGTTCCATATGGATGGAATCACCTTCTGCCAACTTCGAGTTTACAATCTCTTCGGCAAGAGCATCTTCAATGTATTTTTGAATAGCTCTTTTTAAAGGTCTTGCACCGTATTTCTTATCAAATCCTTTGTTTGCGATAAAGTCTTTTGCCTTGTCACTTAAAATTAAAGTATAACCTAGGTCAGAAATACGTCCTAGAAGTTTGCTCAATTCGATATCGATAATGGCATGAATATCTTCTCTTTCCAATGCATTGAAAACAATCACATCGTCAATTCTATTCAAGAACTCTGGAGCGAAAGATTTTTTCAAAGCACTTTCAATTACCGATTTCGCATGCTCATCTGCCTGTGCTGTTTTAGCGGCAGTTCCGAATCCGACACCAGAACCAAAGTCTTTCAATTGACGAGCTCCAATGTTGGAAGTCATGATGATAATGGTGTTTCTAAAATCAATCTTTCTTCCCAAGCTATCTGTAATGTATCCGTCGTCAAGAATCTGTAACAACATGTTGAATACGTCTGGATGCGCCTTTTCGATCTCATCCAAAAGAATAACTGAATAAGGCTTTCTTCTTACTTTTTCCGTAAGCTGACCTCCTTCTTCGTATCCTACGTATCCTGGAGGCGCTCCAATCAATCTTGAAATCGCAAATTTCTCCATGTATTCACTCATATCGATTCGGATCAATGAATCTTCAGAGTCAAACAATTCTTTTGCCAATACTTTGGCCAATTGAGTTTTACCAACTCCAGTCTGACCTAAGAAAATGAAAGAACCAATGGGTTTGTTCGGATCTTTTAATCCAACTCGATTTCTTTGAATGGCTTTTACCACTTTCAATACTGCAGGATCTTGTCCGATGATTTTACCTTTGATTAAAGCAGGTAATTCGTGCAATCGATGACTCTCAGCTTCCGCTACTCGATTTACCGGAATACCCGTCATCATCGATACCACTTCTGCCACATTGTCTTCTGTTACAATTTTACGATTGAGTTTTGAATCCTCTTCCCATTGTTTCTGTGCAGAAACAAGGGCCGCTTCAAAATTCTTTTCATCGTCGCGAAGCTTGGCTGCTTCTTCGTATTTCTGTCTGTTAACCGCTTGGGTCTTTTTCTCTTTGATGGATTCCAATTGTTTTTCCAAATCAAGAACTTGTTTCGGTACTACAATATTGGTGATGTGAATACGAGATCCCGCTTCGTCCAAAGCATCAATGGCTTTGTCTGGAAGGTAACGGTCTGTCATGTATCTATTGGTCAATTTCACACAGGCCTCAATGGCTTCATCGGTGAAATCAACATTATGATGCTCTTCGTACTTTCCTTTGATGTTGTGTAAGATCTGAACCGTTTCCTCAACCGAAGTTGGGTCTACAATTACCTTTTGGAAACGTCGCTCTAAAGCACCGTCTTTTTCAATATTTGTTCTGTATTCGTCAAGAGTAGTGGCACCAATACATTGAATTTCGCCTCTCGCTAAAGCTGGTTTCAACATGTTGGAAGCATCTAAAGAACCAGTGGCTCCGCCTGCTCCAACAATGGTGTGAATCTCGTCAATGAAAAGAATGATGTCTTCATTTTTCTCCAATTCATTCATCAAAGCTTTCATTCGCTCTTCAAACTGACCTCGGTACTTGGTTCCTGCCACCAAGCTGGCCAAATCCAATGATACAATGCGTTTGTCAAATAAAATTCGAGAAACCTTTCGGTCTACAATACGAAGGGCAAGTCCTTCTGCGATGGCAGATTTACCAACTCCTGGTTCACCGATGAGCATCGGATTGTTTTTCTTACGACGGCTTAAAATTTGAGATACACGCTCAATTTCTTTGTGCCTTCCTACCACAGGATCTAATTTTCCGGCCATGGCCAATCCTGTAAGATCACGTCCGAAGTTATCCAATACAGGTGTTTTGGATTTCTTAGGCGACTTACTTCTTGATTGCTCAAACGGATTTTGTTTTCCGTCTGAATACTCATCATCTGAAGGTGCCTCAGACACAGGATCTGTGTAGGTCTGATTGTCACTATTGTCCGCATGCAATTGTTTGTACAACGATTTGGCTTCGTCGTAATTCACATGGTATTTCTGAATCAGTTTTGTGGTTGGATCATTTTCATTTCTCAAGATACACAATAGCAAGTGCGCCGTATCAATGGCTTCACTCTGATATAATTTCGCTTCCAAGAACGTTGTTTTTAACGCTTTTTCGGCTTGTCTTGTTAGGTGTAAACTCTTTTTAGAATTTGAAATTCCAATGGATGGATTCGTAGGATTTAGCTGTTCTAACTTTTTTCGCAATAACTCTAAATCAACATCAAAAGCCGTTAAGATCTCAACTGCCTTTCCATCTCCCTTTCGTAATAACCCAAGTAACAAATGCTCCGTACCAATGAAGTCGTGGCCCAATCGGAGTGCCTCTTCCTTACTGTAGGTAATCACATCTCTAACTTTAGGTGAAAAATTTTCGTCCATATTGCTTTCGTAAACTATAAAATTAAGGCTTTTTCATCTATGTTGGACAAAAAAGGTGCCAATTCATATTGACTGTCAAAATGACTTAGATAAAAGTAACAAATTCTAGTCACATTTCACCCCTCCCTTTTGTGTTAAAATTTATCAAGAAATGTTAATAACTATAGGTGTTTTGAGGGGTGAAAACCTTTTGTAAAAGTAGTAGAAAATGTATCTTGCCTTGTTTAATAATTTTCAAGAATTTGTAATATAAATAGTATGACAGAAGGAGAGAAATTAATCCCCATTAATATTGAAGAGCAAATGAAATCAGCCTACATTGATTATTCAATGTCGGTAATTGTTTCAAGGGCGCTTCCGGACGTGAGGGATGGTCTAAAACCGGTACATAGAAGAGTACTTTATGGAATGCATGAATTAGGAATTCGATCAACTGGTGCGTACAAGAAATCAGCAAGAGTTGTAGGTGAGGTATTGGGTAAATACCACCCACATGGAGATACTTCCGTTTATGACTCGATGGTACGTATGGCACAAGATTGGAGCGTACGCTACATGATGGTTGACGGGCAGGGTAACTTTGGTTCCGTGGATGGTGATTCACCAGCGGCCATGCGTTATACCGAGGTAAGAATGCAAAAGATATCTGAGGAAATGCTCTCGGACATCGAAAAGGAAACGGTAGACCTCACACTTAATTTCGATGACACCCTTCAAGAGCCAACGGTGTTACCAACGAGAATACCAAATTTATTGGTGAATGGTGCCTCTGGTATTGCAGTAGGTATGGCGACTAACATGGCGCCACATAACTTGACTGAAATCATTAATGGTACCGTTGCTTACATCGACAACAATGATATTGAAATCGATGAGTTGATGCAGCACATCAAAGCGCCTGATTTCCCAACGGGAGGAATCATCTACGGATATGATGGTGTAAGAGAAGCCTTTCATACGGGTAGAGGACGAATTGTAATGCGTGCCAAGGCGACTATTGAAGAAGTAAAAGGTCGCGAGTGCATCATTGTTTCTGAGATCCCCTATCAGGTGAACAAGGCCGATATGATTCGCAAGACTGCGGAGTTGGTGAACGACAAGAAGATTGAAGGCATTTCCAATATAAGAGACGAATCCGATAGAAAAGGGATGCGCATCGTTTATGTATTGAAAAGAGATGCGATTCCGAATATCGTATTGAACAAACTATACAAATACACACAATTACAAACTTCTTTTAGCGTCAACAACATTGCCCTGGTAAATGGAAAGCCAGAGCAGTTGAACTTGAAAGAGTTGATTCACTATTTCGTAGAACATAGACACGATGTGGTGGTTCGTAGAACGCAATTCGAATTACGAAAGGCAGAAGCCAGAGCACATATTCTTGAAGGATTGATCATTGCTTCAGATAATATTGACGAGGTGATTGAAATTGTAAGAGGTTCGAAAAATGCGGATGAGGCGCGCGAGCGTTTGATGAAGCGTTTTGAGCTTACAGAGATTCAAGCCAAGGCTATTGTAGAAATGCGTTTGCGTCAATTAACCGGTCTAGAACAAGACAAACTTCGTGCTGAGTATGACGAGATCTTATTGACCATTGCTGATTTGAAAGATATTTTAGACAATCAAGACCGAAGATATTCCATTATCAAAGATGAATTGCTTCATATCAAAGATAAGTATGGTGACGAGCGTCGATCTTCAATTGAATATTCTGGAGGGGATATGCGAATTGAGGACATGATTCCGAATTCAAAAGTGGTTGTAACCATTTCAAACGCAGGGTACTTAAAACGTACCAACTTGGACGAATACAAAGTACAGAATAGAGGAGGTAGAGGTCAAAAAGGAGCTACTACTCGTAATGAAGACTTCTTAGAGCATTTGTTTGTTGGAACGAATCATCAGTATATGTTGTTCTTTACGCAGAAAGGAAAGGTCTTCTGGATGCGTGTGTTCGAAATTCCTGAAGGAGGGAAAAATACCAAAGGAAGAGCTATTCAGAATTTGATCAATATTGAGCCAGATGATAAGGTGAAGGCATTCTTGGTAACTCAAGACTTGAAAGATGAAGAATACGTAAATAGTCACTATGTCATTATGGCGACCAAGAAAGGTCAAGTGAAAAAGACTTCTTTAGAATCTTATTCGAGACCAAGAACCAATGGAATCAACGCCATTACGATTAAAGAAGGTGACGAATTGTTAGAAGCAAAATTGACCACTGGAGATAGCCAAGTGATGCTTGCTTTGAAATCTGGAAAAGCAATCCGATTCGAGGAGGCCAAGACTAGACCAATGGGTAGGACTGCCTCAGGTGTTCGCGGAATTACCTTAAACGATGAGAACGATGAGGTAATCGGAATGGTTTCTGTAAACGATTTTGAAAGCGATATTTTGGTTGTTTCTGAAAAAGGATATGGAAAACGTTCGAAACTAGAGGATTACCGAATTACCAACCGTGGTGGTAAAGGGGTGAAAACCTTGAATATATCAGAAAAAACCGGTAATTTAGTGGCCATAAAAAATGTTGATGATCAGCATGATTTGATGATTATCAACAAGTCTGGATTGACCATTCGAATGGCCGTAGAAGATTTAAGAGTTATGGGTAGAGCCACGCAAGGTGTAAAGCTCATTAATATTAAGGAATCTGATAGTATTGCGGCTGTTGCGAAAGTGATTCACGAAAGAGGCTCCGAAGATGAGACGGAGACTGGCACGGAAATTGAAACTAGTGACAACAATTAAACAAAACGTAAATTATATTAAAATGAAAAATCGAATTTTTGTAATTGCTTTATCTTTATTATCTGCGGGTATTTACGCTCAAAAAGATGAGTTGAAGACTGCTGAAAGAGCTTTAAAGAAAGGTGATTACCAAACTGCTATTGCCGCAGTGAAATCATTGGATGCCATGGAAGCTTCTATGGCAGATAAGTACAAAGCAAGATACTATTTCGTAAAAGGACAAGCCTATTCAACTTCTGATTTAGAAGTGGCGGCAGATGCCTTTAATAACTTGTTCGCTTATGAAAAAGAGAAGAACAAAAACAAGTATACTTCCAAGGCTCAGCCGTTATTGCAAGGAGTTATCAAAAGAGTATCTGAAAGAGCTATCAAATTGTACAACGCCAAGGACTTTAAGAATGCTACTGGAGACTTTTATTTGACGTATAAACTTAGTCCAAAAGATACTATTTTCTTGTACAATGCGGCAGTTAGTGCTTCTTTGGCTAAGGAATACGATAGATCTATCAAGTATTATAGAAACTTGTTGGACATTGGTTATACTGGAATCAGTACGAACTACTTCGCAATCAATAAGAAGACAGGTGTTAAAGAAAACATGGGATCAAAAGCAATGTCAGACGCCTTTGTACGATCTGGTTCTCATGAAAAGCCAACAGTAGAGAAAACCAAATCAAAACAAGCTGATATTGTTAAGAACATTAGCTTTGTGTTGATTGAGCAAGGAAAAACGGAAGAAGCTATTGTTGCAATCAAAGAGGCAAGAAAGCAAAATCCTAAGGATGTCAATCTAATTTTAAATGAGGCGAATTTATATATCAAATTGGAAGACAACGCTAAGTTTGCGGCTTTAATGAAAGAAGCAATTGCGTTAAACCCGAATGATCCAAATTTATATTTCAATTTAGGTGTAATCAACCAGAATGACAACAAAATTGAGGACGCTATTGGATATTATGAAAAAGCAATTTCATTAGATCCAAAATACCGCAATGCTTACTTAAACATAGGTGTCGCTATTTTAGGTCAGACCGACGCATTGGCAGAAGAAATGGGGAAAAATTTCCAAAATGAGAAAAAGTATGTTGAACTTGAAAAACAAAGGCTTGAATTATTGAAAAAGGCTCTGCCTTACATTGAAAAAGGAGATAATATAAAAAGAGATATTGAGACTGTCAGACAGTTGGTGTCTATATATGATATATTGGAAATGACTGAAAAAGCTGATAAATTGCGACCAATTTTTAAAGAAATGAGAGAAAATCAAAAGCAATAGTCAGTGATTCAAAATAAATCATAAAAAAAGCTCAGAGAAATCTGAGCTTTTTTTGTTTAATACTGTATGTTAAAGTGGTCTGAAATCAGCGCGTTTATTTTCTTCTTATCAAACCCGAGTTCTAACAATTCTTTTTTAAATACCATAACCTTCGGATCCAATGCTGTGATATCGGCCTTCTTCAAAATGGTAAAGTTGTGATATACTGGTTTTAAATCGCCTTCCGCTAAAATGGTCCATTGGTAGCTACTACCTTCTTTCAAAGTCATTCCGTCTACTGGTAAGGTCACGTAATTTCCATTGGTAGTGATTTTGAAACCTCTTTTGGTGTTTAGGTTCACGAGGCTAAAAGTAAGTGGTTGAAAGACTTCGTTGGTCCATTCAAAACGAATGGTATCTTTTGCTATGCGACGTTTGTTTGCTGGGAAAAGCAAGGTTCCGGACGGATTTAATCGATAAACTACCCCCGCTTTCGAATTGTTTTGATGTTGGGTAAACATCTTCTTGTACAAATAGGTAAAGTACTTTTTGGTAACACTTACTTTGTTATTCTCCACTTTACTAGCGATGACTTTGTCGATCCCAAAAGACCCGACCTCTTTTACTTCATACAAATTACCAGTACCATCAATTAGTTTGATAGCTTCATTTTCTCTCAATTGAATTTTGTGTTTGCTGTCTAGAACATCCCCTTTTTTGGCAGTTCTGTAAGCTTCTTTCACTTCAATCTGTGGCATGCCTTTTACTTCTATCAAACAAAAGTTCTCTTGAGCTTCAATCAATTGGAATGACAGTAAGGCCATGATGAAGATGATACGTGTTAATCGAGATAGCTTTTCCATTGGATTTTAGATTTAATTAGTTTTAGAAAATGCACGTAAAAAATAAACATATTGGCTGAAATACCCGTCAATGCAATAATACTAAACACATTGAAATACACGCCTTTGTCATATACCATCAAATGTAAATACAACAAAATAGCCGTGTAAAGGAAGAGTATCAGCCACTTAAAAGTTCGATTGTAGATTTCACCTCTTTTTTCCAATTTCAATGAAAAAACCATGAATAGGAAAACAGATCCGAAATTCAGAATCCATGATAATAACTTGGGTAGTTTGATGATGTAATCGTTCTCCAAAACCATTTTTAGGATGTTCGCATGAACCACGATACCAAACATATCGGGAAGTGATTTGCCTGAGGTTGAGCTGTTCAATGGGGTGAAAAATTTATCCTCAACATCAAAGTTGTTTCCCATCGGGACGCCGAGGTAACCCAGTAAGACTATTTTATCTTGGATGATTTTTTTGTCTTCTAGCAACATGAATTCATCAAACCCAAAATGTATGAAGGACTTGTAATTGCCCGAATATTTTATGAATTGTTCTTCCTCCAATTTTGTATAAGGAGGTGTTTTTCCAAAAGCCTTCGCAAGTGAAACCACAAAAGACGTGTCTACCTGATCATTATTTTCATGAAAGGATTCGAAAGTCCGTACTACCTTGGTTTTGGTGTCAAAGCTAATGTTGATGAAGCTTTCTTTGGCTGGTTTCAAACTTTCGTGAGTCCGAATAATTCCGTTTTTGTCAAAATTAATGGCACTCACTACGTTGCTGTTTTGCAGTTGTTGGGCCAAGTAAGCATCTTTGATCGAATCTTTCGGATTTCTAAAAATTGCATCCACACCAACCACTTTCGGATTTTCCGCCAAAATTGATTCCAACAACATGCCCAGCTCAAAACGATCTCTACGCTCAATATTAATGAGCACAATGTCCTTTGAAATGGACTGTTCCTGAATTCTCTCTGAATAATAAATATCGGTAAAGCTAAAATCCTTGAAGGCTTCCTTGAACGGATTCAGAAAGCTGAGGTTAACGACAATAAGGGCAAGAAAAAGGGTTAGAAGTAAACAGAAAATAGTTGAAAAGAAAGCATCTTTTAAAAGTAGCCCATGTTTTTTCAACCATTTATTCATTCGGAATTATTTGTTTGATGATGCGCAGTTTGTGCGTATGCTTCTGTAATTTGTTGTTAAATATACCACTATGATCTAAAGTATCAATTCGAACTTTGCCAAAAGCGTGGATTATTTGATAATTGTTGAGTACAATTCCTACGTGATTGATATTGCCTTCTTCATCATCAAAAAAGGCCAAATCGCCGGGCTTGCTCTCTTCAATAAAGCTCAAAACTTCACCTTGTGAAGCTTGTGATTTGGCGTCCCGAAACAGGTGGTACCCACAAAGGCGATACACCATTTGCGTAAATCCGGAACAATCGATTCCGAATGGGGTTTTACCGCCCCATAAATAAGGTGTGTTCAAATACAAATAGGCGATTTGTACAAGGTCTGCTTTGGCGAGTTTTTCATGGTACACTTTTCCTTCATAAGAATATTCATCATCCTTGATGAATAATTTTTGATGATCATAGCAAGGCAACAAGGATCCGATTGGAATCGCTACCAAATCATTGGAAGTTGAGCTGATATAGTCAATAAATTCACCGGCAAAGTACTGCTTCTGACTTTGAAGTTTGGCAAATTCGGCCATCGATAATTCTTCAACCTGGTGCTTGTGTACGTATCCGCTGTAGGAGTCTAGGTAGGTTTCAATCTGATACCAATCGTTCTCAGTTTCTATCACCGTAAAAAAATCTCCGAATAAAAGTTGTGAAACCATTTCCGAGCTATGGCTTGGGGCTCTTCTAATGGGAACAATACTTAAATTACAGATTCCGTACAAGGAAGTTGGTGTTTGGTTAAATTCTTTCGATAATCATGGCACTTGCGCCACCACCACCATTACAAATAGCAGCTGCACCAAATTTAGCATTTTTTTGCTTTAAGATTGAGGTTAAGGCAATTACAATTCTCGCGCCTGAAACACCTAGTGGATGACCCAAGGAAACAGCTCCTCCATTTACATTTACTTTCTCGGCGTCCAATCCTAAAATTTTCACATTCGCCAATCCAACTACTGAAAATGCTTCGTTCAATTCGAAGTAATCAATATCGTCTATACTTAAGCTGGCTTTTCCTAGTGCTTTTGGTAATGCTTTTGCTGGAGCAGTTGTAAACCATTTTGGTTCGTGTGCTGCATCAGCATAACTTGTGATTTTTGCCAAGGGTGTTACTCCCAGTTCCGCTGCCTTTTCAGCAGACATCAATACCAAGGCTGCACCACCATCATTGATAGTGGAAGCATTTGCCGCAGTAACGGTACCTTCTTTGGTGAAAGCCGGACGAAGATTCGGAATCTTTTCCATTTTTACATTGCGGTACTCTTCATCCTCAGAAAAGATGATAGGCTCGCCTCTACGTTGTGGAATTTCCACAGGAACCACTTCGTCTGCAAACAACCCGTTTTTCCATGCTTCCGCAGAACGCGTGTAAGACTCAACGGCAAAGTTATCTTGGTCTTCTCTTGAGAATTCGTATTCATCAGCACAGGCATCGGCACAAACACCCATGGCTACTTGATCGTATACATCTACTAAGCCGTCTTTTTGCATTCCATCTTCCATTTTAGCCGGACCGAATTTGGTAGCGGATCTCGCGTGGTAGTAATGCGGAATCATGCTCATGTTTTCCATTCCGCCTGCCACTACAATCTCGTTGTCGCCTAAAGCGATGGATTGAGCTGCCAACATGATGGATTTCATTCCAGATGCACAAACCTTATTTACTGTGGTACATGGAACCGTATCAGGAATACCAGCAAAAATAGCTGCTTGTCTAGCAGGAGCCTGCCCTAAACCAGCCGAAACAACATTTCCCATAAAAACTTCTTCGACCTTGCCAGGATCCAACTCGATTTTTTCCAAAGCGCCTTTAATGGCTACGGCACCTAATTTTGGTGCAGGAATGGTGGATAAACTACCTAAAAAGCTTCCAATTGGGGTTCTAGCAACAGAAACGATTACAACGTCTTTCATGGGATTGTTTGTTTTAAAATTTATGCAAAATTAACCATTTTAAGGTCAAAATAAAATTGAACCAATCAACTAATTTCATGGGTTCAGTTTTTTAACTAAGTTTGTTAATCCAAACCCACCGGCATGAGTGATTTTATGAATAAAGTCTATAAGAATAACACCATCATCTATAAGGTGCTTTTATTTCTTTTGACCACGGTGGCCATTGTGTATTTGTTCCCGAAAGGAGGGCAGTTTAAATACGAATTCTCCAACGGTCAGGTTTGGCGCTACGACAACCTATATGCCCCTTTCGACTATGCCATTCAGAAATCGGAAGATGAGATCACTATAGAAACCAAAACCATCACAGCCAATTCCAAGCTCTACTTTTTGTACGATCAGAGCATCGTGGATAAGGTAAATACCTCTTTTAAAGAACGTGTGGCTCGTTTGGAGCCTACCGATTCTTTGCCAGATGCCGTGATTAATTCTTTAGCTTTAGAGGCCGAGAGAATTATTCAAAAGGTGTATGCCAATGGTTATGTGGAGGCCATTAGTGAAAACCGTACTTCCCGACAGGATGAACTCATTGCGGTTCGAAAGAACAACGAGGTTTCCGATACCTTCTTTAAAGATTTGTATACCAACAAAGAAGTTCTGGCCCTGATCAATACCAATTTGAGTGATACCAACTTGCGAGGCAAGTTCATGATGGTAGATCTTTTGGCTGATATCATGAAACCCAATGTTTTTTATGACGATGCCTTTACACAACGAATCATCGATAAAAAGATAGAAGAGATTTCTTACACTAAAGGAAAGGTAACTTCTGGGGAATTGATCATTCTTAAGGGCGATGTGGTAGAAGGGAACAAGCTGGAAATGCTGCGCTCATTGAAAAGCGAATCGGAATCGAAAGTGTGGACTGAATCCAATTACAACTGGATTGTCTTCGGATATACTACATTGGTTTCTTTAGCGCTACTCATGTTGCTGCTCTTCCTCAATAAATATCGAATTGAAATCTTTAATGATAACAACAAGGTCACCTTCATTTTCATCAATATTCTGTTGATGATTTTCATTCAGACCATGGTCATCAAGTACAATTCAGATTACTTGTATGTGGTGCCTTTGAGTATCTTACCCATTGTATTGAAGGCCTTTTTCGATGCGCGATTGGGTCTTTTTGCTCATGTATTGACCGTACTCTTGTTAGGGTTTATTGTACCCAATAGTTTTGAGTTTATTTACTTACATATCATTGCTGGTATTGTTACAATTTTAACGGTTTCAGAACTTTACAAAAGAGCCAACATCTTTATTTCTGTAGCCCAGATTACGGTGATTTACATGATTACCTATTTTGCTTTTTCAATTATTAAGGAAGGGAACGCCTCTCAATTGAACTTTGAGTACTTCTTGTTGTTCTCGGCAAATGGCTTGTTGTCCTTTTTATCCATCATTCTCATCTATATATATGAGAAATTATTCGGCTTGGTTTCGGACGTGACTTTGTTGGAATTGTCCAATACCAACTCGAAGTTGTTAAGAGAATTGAATGAAAAAGCACCTGGAACCTTTCAGCATTCGATGCAAGTGGCCAATTTAGCGGAAGCTGCTGCGAATGAAATTGGTGCGAATTCCATGTTGGTAAGAACAGGAGCCTTGTATCATGATATTGGAAAGATTTACAATCCGCAATATTTTACAGAGAATCAGAGTACCAGCGTGAATCCACATAACGAGTTATCGCCACAAGACAGTGCGCGAATCATTATTGATCACGTAATTAGAGGAATTGAAATGGCCAAGAAATATAAGTTGCCAGATCGAGTGATTGATTTTATTCGGACGCACCACGGAACATCTACTACCTATTATTTCTATAGCAAGGAAGTTGAGGCCAATCCCGATTCGGAAGTGGATAAAAAGAAATTCCAATACAAAGGGCCTATTCCGTTTTCTCGAGAAACGGCTATTTTGATGATGTGTGATGCTGCGGAAGCGGCATCCAAAAGTTTGAAAACACCTACTGCTGAAAAGATTGACAACCTCATTGAGCGAATTGTGAACAAGCAGTTGGAAGACAATCAATTTCAAAATTCAAACATTACCCTTCGAGAGATCGAATTGATCAAAAAAGTCATCAAAAAGAAATTGATGAATATTTACCACGTTCGAGTGGAATACCCTGAATAATTTAACTATTTATCTTGGTAAATTGTAATTGTAATATTACATTTGCACTCGCTAATAAATTTTGCAGTTTATTGGTGTAAAATGGAGAGGTGGCAGAGTGGTAATGCAGCAGATTGCTAATCTGTCGACCGTTTAGGTCGCCAGGGTTCGAGTCCCTGTCTCTCCGCCAGAATGAGTTGAGAAAAGCCAACTGACCGGCTGGTTTTTCGCAAAAGAGATCGAAAGAAATTTTTTATAGACTCACTCCGGGGTGTAGCGTAGCCCGGTTATCGCGCCGCGTTTGGGACGCGGAGGTCGCAGGTTCGAATCCTGCCACCCCGACAAGTTCAAAATGACCTTCAAGTCATTACATAATTTAAAGTGTGTAAACACTTGGTCCGGTCGCGTAGCTCAGCTGGATAGAGCATCTGCCTTCTAAGCAGACGGTCACAGGTTCGAATCCTGTCGCGATCACAGATACATAAGCCTGACAATGAAAATTGTCAGGCTTTTCTGTTTTTCAAAACCAAAGCTCGCCTTAGGTTTTGTAAAAACAGAAAAGCCGTCATGCCGAGAGGCATGCTCAGGCGTAATGTTCAAAATGTTACGTTAAGGATATATAATCCTGCTTTATTCTCCTTTCGAGTTTTGTAAGAACAGAAAAGCCGTCATGCCGATAGGCATAGTCAGGCGTATTGCTCAAAATGGAGCACAAAGGATATGCAATCCTGTTTTTTTAAACCTCATTAAAGTTCTTCAAATAAATTTTTTTCATCTGAAATATCTGGGTAATTCGTCGAGATGATTCCTTTTTTCAATTTCGAGTTCATTAACTCTTGCAAAGTGTTATGAAGGTAATAGACTTTAAACTCTACGCTATCCATAATGACAATTTTTGCCTTATTTGGATCCTCGATGTAGTGGTCGCTTGGGGTGATTTCTTTTTCAACCAAATATTTTTGTTGCAAAACATCTAATGGGTGCTGTTTTTCGCTGTTATGATCGAGATGTGAAAAAGTATAAGATACCATGATTAGTCGTTTATTGAGAAAATGTAGTTCTAGTTTGACTTTTTGATTACTTAAGTGGGTGCGATAAAATAAGATTTTAATTTTCCCAATTTCAAAATGATTAATAGCCGTATGATCAGGTTTTCCATACTTTTTTATAAAATATTCTTTCGAATTATGAAGATCGTAATTTGAGAAATAGGCTATTGGTACCGTAGTAGTAATTTTATTTTTATTCTCTAACCTTAACAGGCTGAAATAAGCATCTAAATGCTTGTAATTATTTAAAATGTTTTCGAAATAAAAATCACGATCTAGGTAATTGTCATTTTTAGAAATGGCCTTTTTCAGCTTTTTGAATATTCCCATTTGATTTATTTTCTCAAGTCACTAAAATAAGATTTTTGAAACTGTTTTTCAGAATTTTAAAGGCTAACAAAACTTCGTATATGAAGCTTATCTTCTAAATGGAATAAAAAATATAAAAAACCTACCAGTACCTACCAGTTGTTTTTCTCTTGAGAAATTCATAGGTTTGTATAATGAAAGCGCTTAAGATTAAGGAATCCAGTCAGCCGAAATACAAGCAGATCGTAGCTTATATCGAGGATCAGATTGCGAGCAAAGCTTTATTGGTTGGCGATAAACTACCTTCTTTAAATCAAATTAAAGAAGAACAGGGTCTTTCGCGCGATACCGTGCTAATGGCTTTCAATGAATTGAAAAACAGAGGTGTTATTCAATCTGTTGTGGGGAAAGGTTATTACGTGTTGTCGCATGACATTCAACCAACGCAGAAGCTTTTTTTATTGTTCGATGAGTTGAATCCCTTTAAGGAAGTGCTTTACAATGCCATCATTGAACACCTTGCCGACAAAATTCAAGTGGAGGTCTTTTTCCATCATTTTAATCCGACGGTTTTCCACAAACTCATTCAAGACAGTGTCGGATTGTACCATCATTATGTCATCATGCCTGGCAATCTTGAAAACACCCACTTGAGTATCCAATCCTTACCAGAAGACAAAGTATATGTCTTGGATCAGATCCATCAAAATTTGACGAAGTATGCTGCTATTTATCAGGACTTTGAGAACGACATTTACCGCGGGCTTTCTTCCTTAAAAGATTCCTTAGAAAATTACCAGCGATTGCATTTGATTGCCTCCCAAAAACAACCATCCTCATTGAAAGACGGTTTTTCCAAGTTTTGCGAGGAATTTGGTTTTGAGTATGAGGTTCACACTTCTTTGGACGATCAAGTACTTGAGTTGCATGAGGCATACTTGGTTTTTGAAGACCAAGATTTGATCGAATTGATAAAAAAATCAAGAGCCAGAGGTTGGCAATTGGGTAAGGAAATCGGAATGGTATCCTATAACGAAACGCCATTGAAAGAAGTCATTGAAAACGGAATCACAACCATGTCGACCGACTTTTATGAGATGGGTACAGAGTTGGTCCAAATGATTCAATCCGGCTCAAAAAAACAACTCAAAAATAAGTTCACGATTTATAAACGAAACTCTCTGTAATGTATTTAGTTCATAAGTTCAAAAAAGAAGATCAGACATTGGTAGAAATCAACAAATCAGACGAATTGTATGTCTTAATCAATTTATCCGAGGGAGGTCGATTGCAATCCTATGCATTGAATAAAGTTGACATCATCAAAGAAATGGATGATTTTCCCTATTCAAAATCCTATGCCTCGTCGTTGTTATTTCCCTTTGTAAGTCGTACTGAAAATGGGGAGTATACCTTTGAAGGCGAATCCCATCAATTGGATCGAAACGATCCTGAAGGCATCAATGCCTTGCACGGATTGGTTTACAATAAAACCTTTGAACTGGTGGATGTAGATCAAAGCAACTCTGAAATCAAAGTACAATTACGTTACTTAGAGACCAACAAGCCTAAGGGATTTCCGCATGATTATGAATTGTTCGTCAACTATACATTTTCAAAAGACGGAATGTCTCTAGAGATGCGTGTTCAAAACATTAGTGAGACAAGATTTCCATTCACCATCGGATGGCATCCTTATTTTTACATGCCCGACAGAGCCAAAAACGCTTTGTCATTTGACAGTGATCAAACAGTTTTGTTTGATGAGAAGTTAATCACCAAAGAAATTGTAGATCGTGAGATTCCGAAAAAAATCTTACTCGAAAATCAATCTTTCGACGATTGTTTTATTCTAAAAGGCAATAAGGCCAGCTTTGAAACTCCTCAATATTCCATTGATTTCCGTTCTTCGGCAAAAGAGAATTTCCTTCAAATCTATACACCGCCAAATTCACCCATCATTGCCATTGAACCCATGGTAGGCCTTTCCAATAGTCTCAATAATGGTATCGGTTTACAAGTTCTTCAACCCCAAGAAGCTTATGAAATTCAATGGACAATGAACATCAAAACTTTTGCCAATGAATTCTAAGTTGGTGACTCAAGTAAAACACAAGTTTGAGGAAAACTTTAATGCAAAACCAATTATGGTTTTCGCTCCTGGCCGTATCAATTTGATTGGCGAACATACCGATTATAACGAGGGTTTTGTTTTTCCAGCGGCGGTTGACAAAGGTATTGTCATGGCAGTTTCAAAAACAACAAGAGCTTCATCCACAGCAATAGCTCTCGATCTGAATGAAAGCTATGATTTTGAGATGAAAAACTTGCAACCCCTTGCCGATGGAGGCTGGCGAAACTACATCATCGGGATTACCGCGGAAATTCAAAAACTAGGAATCCAAGTTCCGGCGTATCAATGTGCTTTTTCTGGGGATATTCCTAATGGAGCTGGAATGTCGTCATCAGCAGCTTTAGAAAACAGCTTGGTATTTGCACTAAACGAATTGTTTCATTTCGGATTGACTAAGACACAAATGATTCGAATTTCTCAGTTGGCCGAGCACAATTTTGCGGGAGTTAAATGCGGAATTATGGATCAATATGCCAGTATGTTTGGTGAAGAGAATAGCGCTTTGTTATTGGATTGTCGGACGTTAAAAAGCAAAACTTTTTCCATTGATTTCAGGGACTATCAGTTGCTCTTGATTAATTCTAATGTCAAACATGAACTATCAGAGAGCGCTTACAATGATCGACGTGCTGTTTGCGAGAAGGTTTGTAAAGATTTGCATATCAAAGCATTGCGAGATGCGAGTTTGGAAATGTTAACAAGCCATAAAGAACAAATGAGTCCGACCGACTTCGAGAAAGTATCTTATGTTGTGGAAGAAAACCATCGGGTGTTACGTTTTTCAGAAGCTATTGAAAACGACGATTTAAAGGCTCTTGGACAGCTCATTTATGATTCTCACGAAGGTCTAAGTACCAAGTATCAAGTGAGCTGTAAAGAGCTCGATTTTCTAGTGAATCAAACCAAAGGCAATAATAAGATTTTAGGCGCTCGGATGATGGGTGGCGGATTTGGTGGTTGCACCATCAATATCATCCACAAGGACGCCATCGATTCGTTCTCAAAAGAAATACAGAAAAAATTTAAAAAGGAGTTTGATTACGATTGTTCGGTTTATCGGGTACGATTGGAAAAAGGAACACGACTTATTGAAGTATAGGTATGGAAGACAATTTGCAGGAATATTCACACAAACGATTGAACATTCTCACAGGAGAATGGGTTTTGGTTTCACCACATCGAGCCAAAAGACCTTGGCAAGGTCAAAATGAAGAAGTGAATAATGATCGGCGCGACTCCTATGACCCTAATTGTTATCTATGTCCGGGAAATACTAGGGCCAATGGATCAGTGAATCCCGATTATGAAGATGTTTTTGTTTTTCAGAACGACTTTGCAGCACTTCAAGGTGATTCGCCCAATTTTGATGTGGAGGAAGGTCTGCTGCGAGCCACCAGTGAATCAGGAATTTGTAAAGTGATTTGTTTTAGTCCGGATCACTCCAAAAGTTTGGCCGATATGGAGGTAGATGATATCCATAAGGTGGTTTGCACTTGGCAACAAGAGTATGCCAGCTTAGGAGCAATGGAGGACATTAATTACGTGCAGATTTTTGAGAACAAAGGAGCGGTGATGGGATGTTCAAATCCGCATCCGCACGGACAAATTTGGAGCCAGTCGACCTTACCCAATGAAGTGTTGAAAAAAGACCGAACCCAAAGAGACTATTTTGATTCCAAGCAAAAAAGCTTACTTTCGGACTATGTGAATCAGGAATTGCAATCGAGAAATCGGATGCTCTTTGAGAATGATACTTTTGTAATCTTGGTTCCTTTTTGGGCTATTTGGCCTTTTGAAACCATGATTGTTCCTAAAATGCATCAACCAAACATTTTACAAATGAACGAGAAACAAAGTCTTGATTTTGCTAAAGCCATTTCAGTGATTACCAAGGCCTACGACAAGATTTTCAATACTTCCTTTCCATATTCAAGTGGAATTCATCAATCGCCAACGAATGGGCAGTCTAACGAGCACTGGCATTGGCACATGAGTTTTTATCCGCCGCTATTACGAAGCGCAACCGTCAAAAAGTTTATGGTGGGCTATGAAATGTTTGGAACACCACAACGAGATATTACAGCAGAGAAAGCTGCAACCACACTAAGAAATTTAATCAACAACTAAACTACTACGAACTATGTCGTCAAATTTTGAATTACTTGATTACCTGATCTTTATTACCTATGCGATTCTAATATTGGGGGTCGGATTATGGGTTTCAAGAGATAAAAAGGGTCATCAAAAAAATGCCGAAGATTACTTTTTGGCAAGTAAATCCTTGCCTTGGTGGGCCATTGGTGCTTCATTGATTGCCGCCAACATTTCAGCAGAGCAATTCATCGGAATGTCAGGTTCTGGTTTTGCTTCGGGCTTGGCAATCGCTTCTTACGAATGGATGGCAGCATTGACCTTATTAATCGTTGGTAAGTTCTTTTTACCCATTTTTATCGAAAAGGGTCTGTATACCATTCCTGAGTTTGTAGAAAAACGATTTTCAACCAATTTGAAGACCATTCTGGCCGTATTCTGGATTGCCCTTTATGTGTTCGTCAATTTGGCTTCTGTATTGTATTTGGGATCCTTGGCTTTGGAAACCATTATGGGTGTTCCAATGATCTACGGAGTAATTGGTTTGGCTTTGTTTGCGGCTGCGTACTCTTTGTATGGCGGACTTTCAGCAGTGGCCTGGACCGATGTGATTCAGGTGGTGTTTTTGGTTTTAGGCGGATTGGTAACTACGTACTTGGCCTTGAATACGGTATCAGGCGGAGAAGGAGTTTTAGAGGGATTTAAAGTTATTTATAATGAAGTGCCCGAGCGCTTTGCCATGATTTTGGACGAATCGAATCCGGAGTATAAAAACTTGCCGGGGATTGGTGTGTTAGTAGGAGGTATGTGGGTTGCTAACTTGTATTATTGGGGATTCAATCAATACATTATCCAGAGAACTTTGGCTGCCAAATCTTTAAAAGAGTCCCAAAAAGGGATTTTGTTTGCCGCCTTTTTGAAATTGATCATTCCATTAATCGTTGTGATTCCCGGGATTGCTGCCTATGTGATGGTAAATGATCCTAGTATTTTAGGAAGTTTGGGTGAAGCAGGTCAAAATAATTTGCCATCCCTACAGCAAGCAGATAAGGCTTATCCGTGGTTGTTACAATTCCTTCCAGTCGGATTGAAAGGTGTTGCTTTTGCGGCTCTGGCAGCAGCAGTGGTGTCATCGTTGGCTTCCATGTTGAATTCGACATCTACCATTTTTACCATGGATATTTACAAGCAGTATTTCAACAAGAATGCAGATGATAAAACCACGGTTTCTGTAGGAAGAATTTCGGCAGGAGTTGCCTTAATCATTGCTTGTATCATGGCACCCTTATTGGGAGGAATCGATCAGGCTTTTCAATTCATTCAAGAGTATACGGGAATTGTAAGTCCGGGTATTTTAGCAGTCTTTTTATTAGGATTGTTTTGGAAGAAGACAACCAACAAAGCGGCCATTATTGGAGCCTTGAGTTCCATTCCAATTGCGATGTACTTCAAGGTAGCACCAAAGGGATGGTCAACCAGTAGTTTCTTTGTAGACGTTCCATTCATGGACCAAATGGGATATTCGCTGTTGTTAACCATGCTCGTAATTATCGTGGCTAGCTTGTATCAACACAAAGGAAAAGACGACGCTAAAGGAATACCGATTACCAAACAAATGTTTGAAACCAGTCCTTTGTTCAATATTGGAGCTTTTGCCGTAATGTTGGTATTGGTGGTATTGTATGCGATATTCTGGAGTGCCTAGGAAAAGGATTTAAACTTCTCCTTTTTCTTTCATCGCTAACCAGTCTTTGTAGCTCACCACGCGTTTTTCAGAACTTGGGTGAACGTCGCCAGGGAGGAGGCCGATGAATTCCAAATAATGTCCGTCGGGATCTGTGAAATAAATCGAAACCGCAGACATCCAACAAAATACCATAGGTTGATCGTTATCTTCTTGTAGGAAATTCCAGTAGTTGAGGTTATGAGATTTTAGGAAATCAATGGATTCGTTGATGATCCATTCTGGATCACATTCAAAGGCAAAATGCCTTAAGCTGATTTCATCTTTGGGCGTTTCCCAAAGGCCTAGCATGGCTTGTTTGTCTTCACCAATCCAGAAGAAAGCCTAACGACGCTCTTCTTCAAAGCGACAAAGTTTCAATTGCAGTACCTCCTGATAAAAGCGAACCGATCTCTCCAGATCTTCAACGGGTAAATGAGTTTCATAGAGTCCTTTGATCATGATCATCCTAAATTAAAAATCAATTGATCTCTAAGGTACTGATAAATTTTAATCTCTTGTTTCTAGACATGTCGTTGGGGTTGCATCCGGGTTCTCCTTCGGGTATGGGAATCCCAAGTTTTTCATAGTGACTTACCCAATTGGGGTGGAATTCCCCCGTTTTGGGATTCTTAAAGGTCATCGGATTCAATTTGAAGATACTATCGGTCTTGAACATTTCATAGACCAATTCTGAACAGTAAATGGCAGAATCTCCATAAATATACCCATAGTCATAGGGCATGCCCAAGAACTTTTTGGCCTTACGAATAGCATTTTCTTTACGGTCGGTATTCAATCCTTGGATCCGAAATACATCGAGGGTACTGTTCTTTCGGTCTGCCTTGAAGCTATCAAAAGGCTCTTTAACGACGTTTTTTTGAGTGGAAGCATGGTAAATATAAACGACACCATCTAAGACTTCACAAACACCAACATGCGTATAGTTTGCATGACCGCTTTTTTTGGTCACGTCGTTGATGGCCTTTGTGAGATCACTAGAGGTGTCGTCTACAAAAATAAGATCACCTGTTTGAATTCCCTGATGGTTCTTGCAGCCCAATAGGCAGAAAAAACAAAGAAGAACAATCAGTTTTCGAATTGCAAATGGTGTCAATGGCTTGATTTTATTCCTTTGCTAAAGTAACTTTTCTTTCCACTTTATTAAATGGTCCTGGAATTAAATTTCCTTCGGCATCGATTAATTCTAATGAGATGCTTACTTCACCCATAGGCAAACCTTTTACCACATGGGGTGTCCATTCAGAGATTAAGAATTCATTCCCATTAATAGTGGCTTTTACTTTATTACCATTTTCAGAAAGTTCTGTATTCAATACAAAAAAGTCGAGTAATAAGTTCTTTGCATCCTTCCCTTTGTAGGTACCTTTTGGCCTGCTGTAAATAAGGGTTGGGGCATCCATATTCAATCCAAGGCTATCGGTAGCATTTTCTCCTACCACTAATTTTTTAACAACTACGGAGTTTTCATTTTTCACCGATTCGTGGTAAGATCTACTTAAGAAGGCTACCAAGTGGTGAACACCATTCGGAATTTCTTTGCTGAAATTTGCTTCGTAATGCGCAGAGTAAGGTTGGTTGTTTAAAATGAAGTGGATGTGCTGTCCCTTTCCAGAATTCGCTAATAAGTTGGCATTCGGTCCTTGGGTCTGTGCTCCAAGCTCGTAATTCTGAACATCGAAATTGAAATCTACGGTTCCACTTTGAAGTGTTTCGGTATTTTCGGGCGAATTCAATTGCAATACTGCATCAGCGTAGGCTGGTGAATTATTTAATTTTTCAATAGTGATTTTTGGTGTTGTTTCTTTGGTCTCTTTTTTTTCAGTCTTACAAGCTGTGAAGACCAAGCCCAATACAAACACAAAAGGTAAAAATTTTAATCTTTTCATGATATCCTGTCTTTAGTTTTACTTACGCACAAAGATACGGCTCAAAATAGAGAACCCTTGAATATCAAGTTTTAAGAAAATGCTAATTAATGGGAGAGGTTGAAAGAATTACCTTTAAGTAATTTTTTCTTTCAAGTGAGCAGCTACCAAATCTTCTCGCTGATCATTCAATCGCCTAATAGCCAAACGACAGTGGTTTTTTCCTGAATTCGATTGCGACTCCAGGACGGTAAGACGACCACCCATTTCTTTCATTAAGGTACGATCGTAATTCATGAATGCGTAACACGAATCAACTTTGCCAGTATCTCGAAGCGGACAGTGGAGGTGGATTTCCACATAGGCCGTATCATTTTTAATTCCAGAAATTTTATAGTATTGTTGTCCATCTGGAGGCATTACCGATTGCCATCCTTTGGCAAGTTGATGAATATCATCGCTTTGTTTGGGTTTGTTCAGCGATATGTTTAATCGAGCAAGAAGTTTTGTGATTTCAGGGATGAAATTGTGAGTAACGCGCCACTTAGAAAGTAGAAATAGGGCAGAGAGGGTCCTGTTAAAGGTTGCTTGTTTCTCTAAGTATTTCTTCATTGGCCACTGATTTTATTCATCAAACTTTTTCCGTTTCAAATAGAGACCATCGAATCACATTGAATTCTGTCTTTCTGAATTTTGAACTGGAGGATTTGTTGAAAGTCAGTTCAATCTTACCATCCAATCCGTCATAAGTCACCATCCAAGGAGAACATATTCTATCGGTCAAAACAATAGATGCTTCAATTGTGTTTTTATCAGGTCTCAGCACACCCGTCACTTCAATTCGAAAAGAATTATCAAACTTGGGGTACTTTTCAATCATAAATTCATTTTGGGTTTCTAACATCTCACATAGAAGCTGGGCCAAGATTTCCCCTTTCTTTTTGGTGTTTTGGTTTTCGGTTACTACGACTAATCGGTATGCATTCATTGAAAACTATTTATTTAAAAACACGGTTTTATTCAGTTTTGCACTCTTTTTTGCAGCGTCTAAAATCTCTACTACCAACATGTTGTTTTCCAAAGAATTTAAATCATATGGTTTAAGCTTGAGCTTGTTTTTTACCACAGCGGCCAATAAAGCAAAGGGATCGTCAAGTGGTGCTTTTCGTTCATTTAGTTTGAATACTTTTTCATCAAATCCGTCATAACCCTCGGAAATACGGACCCTTAAGTCATGCCTATTATCAGCATAAATAACTCCTTTTTCACCATAAATCTCCATGTCCTTTCTTCCGATTGGCCAATTCCAAGACCCCTGAATTACCGCTACCGAATTGTCGTATTGAAGTAATATGACTGATTCGTCATTCACCTTCGGATTGTTCTCTGGTTGCAGCTGTTGCGTGATGGCCGTAACACTATTGGGTCGTTTGCCATCCATAAGCCATGTAGAAATGTTGACTCCATAACACCCAAAATCCACTTCTGCACCGCCACCATTTTGAATAGGATCGGTTAACCAGCTTAAAAACTCTTTGTTCACACCAATTTTCTTTGGTCCCTTGTGACCATCTTGAACCATGATTTTTCGAATCCCACCAATGGACCCTTCATTTTTTGCTAGGTCGTATGCTTTATGGGTGGTGGGATACCAGGTAGTTTCATAATTGGTCAACAGATGGATGCTGTGTTTTTTTGCCAAGGCTTGCATTTCAAGTGCGTGTTCCATGCTTACAGCCAAAGGCTTTTCAACCATCACATGAATTCCTTTTGGTGCTGCTTTTCGTACCACTTCCAAATGCTCGTAAATAGTTCCGAAGGCCGTAACTGCTTCAGGTTTCTTGTCTTCCAGTAATTCTTCCATGGTGTCAAAAACCATATCCATCGAAAATTTATACTGATTAGCATATTGTTGTGCTAATTCTTTATTAGGTTCTACAATACCTACAATTTTAATATCTCCTCGAGGTTCACTTCCAAAAATCCAGTGAACATGCGTGTGCGTTAGTCCGATAACACCAACACGCAAGGCTTCCTCATTTTGACTGAAGATTGACTGGCTTATAAAGATCCATATAATAGCTATTAAACTGGCCTGTTTCATGTCCTTATTTGTATTAGAATCCTATTAAATCTTTTCAAACTCTAAATTGATCCAACCATCCAAATCATTCGGAATAGGAGGTGATTCCAAATGAACGCCCAACTTCTCAAAGGCTTCGCTAGGTTTCAAATGTCCTTTGGGACCGCGCAGCATCCCTTCAATAAAGCAAATGGCTCGAATTTCACCTTTCACCCTAAACGTATGTTTGTGATAAAAACGGCGTTCATTCCAAAACAAAAGTTTGGTATGTAGTGTCACAATTTCAAACGCTTTAATGGACCTTTTGTACTTGATGGTTTCTTTGGTAGTTACGGGTGCCCACCCTCTTTTTAAAGCGCCAGTTCGAAACTCAGAATTGAAAACTAAATTCCATCTCGCCAAGGCCATATAATGATTGTAAGTATGCGTGAACAAAAGGGTTAGGTCGGTATCCAATAAGGGTATCACCCAAAACTTCAAGGTTAAAGGTTCCAAAATGCTTCGCTTCCTTGTGAGAAAACTTTGTAAAATGACTCTAATAAACCGGAGGCGATACATCATGAGAAATAGGGACTATTTGATTGGCGATTGACTTGTTGATTTCATTCAAACCACAAGATAGCATTTTTACCAAACCTTTATGGGTAAGTCATTTATTCCTTGTCTTTTGCGATTCGGAATCCGAAGCCGTCATTTCGAGTATTGGGTGGCGACTGATATCGGACTTCAGGCATGTGAATGCCATATTTTAAAGGCTTTCCCATTTTATCATAGGCACTGTAAAACCAACTAATTCCTTTGGAAATTTTATCACTTCCTTCCGAGGGTCCTTGCGGATTTTTAAGAGATACCAAGCTGTCTTTCTCTGGATTGTACCAATCTGACACCCATTCGCTGACATTGCCTGTCATGTCATGAATTCCCAATTCATTGGGTTTCAGCAAGCCCACTTTATGAAATGTTTTGTTTGAATTTTCACCAACCCATCCAATGGCTACAGGATCATCGCTTCCGCTATATTGATAGCCTTTGCTTTTTTGTCCCCCTTTTGCAGCATACTCCCATTCAGCTTCGGTGGGCAATCTTCCACCGACCCATTTGGCAAAAGCATTGGCTTCATCCCAAGTAGCAAACATGGGGAAATCATCTTCCCATTGGTAATTTAAGTCTTCCCCCAAAGCACTTTTGGCAGGCGGATCTGGCATTTCTCTTCCTGTGCTTTTGCAGAACGCTCGGTACTGAGCTACCGTAATTTCATATTTACTGATGTAAAAATCATCAAGTTCAACCATGCGATTCGGACTCGTAAAATTGTAAATCGTGTCTTTGTTCGGGCTCACTACAAATTGGTTTTTTCCTTGTTCAAAGGTTCCGCCTTCGACGAATACCCAATCGATTTTCGGTTTTTTCTGATTAGGTTGACAGGCGGTTAAGAACAGAATAACAGGAAGAAGGATGTATCTCATAATGCTACAAGATACTGGTAATTCAGCTATTAAACAATGGTTTCTCTTAGTGAACTATGGATTCAAAAGAATGGATGCTCCTGGTTTTAATTCTTTAATCCCATTGGTGAGTTTTAGCCATACGGATAAACTTTCAGACGGATTTGAAATTTGATTTCCTTCCATTTGAATTTGATCCAAGGCCAGTTTATAAGTGGTGAGTTCTCCATGGCTAACAGACCAAATATCTCTTGATTGACCTATTTTCTTACAAAAAGTAACCATGTTGTTCCATCGAGTTTCATCTTTTAATTCCCAAGAATGTCCCCACACATAAAAAACAGACAATTCCTGTTGATTCAAATTCAGGTATGCATCCAAATAATTCAAAGCTTTACTATCATGACAGGTGGGATGCCAGAGCATGTCATTTTCTGGAAATCCAAAGGCAAAAGTATCTGCAATGGTCCTACCGTTTAAAAGTCCTGTTGATCCAACCAATTTAGCAATGGAGTCATTGGCATTTCCGAATGGGTAGGCCATGCTGATAACCTTCCTGTTCGTAAATTTTTCCAAGAGCTCTATGTCGGTATTTAGTTCTTCTAAAATTTCTTCATCAGAAATGTCAAAGAAATTTTTATGATAGGCCCCATGTGCGGCGATTTCGTGATTTTTATAGATGATTAACAGTGAGTCTTTAGGAATATATCGTTGATAGATAGTGTCGCCATTTTGCTGAGGCCATCCTCGAGTCGTGCTGAAGTACTTAGAGTTCAAATTAAAGGTTCCAATGAGTTTGTTATCATCGAATAACTTGGCCAACTGAATGTCTTCAATGGCCCCGTCATCATAGCTTAAAACAAGGGCTTTTGTTTTTCCTTCGGGATAGGTGAAAGAGACGAAAGAAGATTTTTCATTGCATGAAATCAATAGCGTCAGACAAATGACTAAAGGCAAAAGGTATCGGAGATTCTTCATAAAATAGTTACTAGGTATTTCGGTTGAATTCCTTATTGATATTTGATTAGACGCTTTTCGATTTCTGCGACTTTTCCATTAATGAATTTATGTCTTTCCAGCCATTCATTTTTCTCATCAAAGCTCACATAGTTCCAGACATAGGTTTCTGTGAAATTTTCTTTCTTATTCGCTACTTCTACAGAAATTATATTGTCAAGCGAGTCGTATCGCGTAATTGAATTCGCATAAAGTTCTTTGTGAATTGTTCTAATCTGATGAATTTCTTTTTTGTCTTTATTCCAGGTGAAATCATCTTGTAAAACCAGTTCGTCGGATTGTCCATATCGCAATCGCTGCTTGATTTTCTTTAATCCCTCGAAATAATACAGTTTTTCAGTGGAAATGAGTTGGTCATCCTCAGTAGTGGTTTTGATTTCAGTAAGGTTCTTTTCTTTCTGATGTGTAAAACTATCCTTTAAAATCAGCGTGCTGTCTTTTGAATAATGAAGGGTACTCACTTCCAATTCGTTTTTATCAAAAGTTACCGTCTCGAATCCAGATAAGGAAACTTCCTCTCCTTCTTCTGAATTCATTGCATAGGTATAAGTCGTTATGGATGCAATTTTACTTTTAGGTTGTGTATCAGGTTTGCTTTCTTCTTTTTTACAAGCATTCAAAACAAATAGAATAGCTAGGAGGTAGGTTAGTTTTTTCATAATCTTAGAATGGTTTAATTTGAGTTGACCCCTCTAAAATAAAAAAAGCGCCCGATTCAGGCGCTTTGTACTCAAAAGAATATCACGTTTAGTGATGATTTCTGTAGTACTTCTTCTTTGCTTTTGGCATTACAACAGCATCAATCACATGAATCACTCCATTCTTTCCAACGATGTCTGTTTTTACAATTTGACTGTAGTTTCCTTTTTTGTCTTGCAACCAAATTTTTCCGTTTTTCTGAATCACCTTTAGGCTTTGTCCGTTTAACATGGTGATTGAGGTCTTTCCGTTTCCAAGTTTTAAAGCCGATACCACATCTTGTGCTCTGATATCTTTGTTCACAACATGATATTGTAAGATGTTCGCCAAGGTTCTTTTGTTTCTGCGTTCTAATAAGCTATTCAATGTAATTTCATCAATCTTGCTAAAAGCAGCATTGGTCGGAGCGAAAACGGTAAATGGTCCTTCACCGCTTAAAGCGTTTACTAGATCAGCAGCCTTTACAGCAGCAACTAAAGTTGAAAAGTTTTTGTCTGAAGCGGCAATTCCTACTACCGTTTTTTGAGCGTTTGCAGCGATACTAAAACCCATTGCAACGATCGTACATAAAAGAATAAGTGATTTTTTCATTTTTATAAAATTTAAATTAAACATTAATTATTCACCTTTAGTTACACAGGTTTTTAGGCCTTGGATGAGTTGCTTTGGTTTTTTACTTAATTTTGTGATAGCTTTAACAAAATGCATCCACACCAAAATTTAATCGATCGGTTAAAAGAAAAAGACCAAGAAGCCTTTGCAAAACTGTATGATGCATACTCAGGAGCCATCTATGGAGTCATCATTCAAATATGCAAATCAGAGGTCATGGCACAGGAAGTGCTTCAAGATACTTTTCTAGCGGTTTGGAACAATGCCGGCACCTATGATGCCCAAAAAGCAAGCTTTTATACCTGGTTGTATCGCATTGCACGAAACAAAGCCTTGAATGCCGTAAGAAATTCGCAAACAAAGGTCATCCAAAACCAAGAATCAGGTGTATATGAAAGTAGCGAAGAGGAACAAAAAGATGATAATTTTGCCGATATAAAAGGATCTTTAGAAAAGTTAAAGCCTCACCACCGAAAAGCCATTGAGTTGATTTACTTCAATGGATACACGCATCGAGAGGCTTATCAAGAAATGGATGTCCCTTTAGGAACTTTTAAGTCATACATACGTCAGGCTTTAAAGCAACTGAAGGAGAACTACCAAAAAATAAGCATTCTGTTATTAGCGCTAATACATGTTTTAAGATGAAGATGAACAAGGAGAACATATTGAAAGAGGGAATTTTAGAATCCTATTTCTTAGGCGATTTAAGTCGCGAACAAGAGCAGGAAGTTTTTGAAATCGTTCAAAGTGATGCCGAATTAAAACGTCAATTTAACGAGCTCGAACAAAGCATGGAAAAACTGGCCTTTGAGAATGCAGTGACCCCACCAGCTCATATCAAAGAAGATTTATTGAAGATCATAGGCGGCGGAACTCAAACGGCGGAGCAATCCAAAGTCCGTGAATTGAATACCAGTTCCTATAAGAGGTATTTCAGGGTAGCGGCAAGCGTAGCCATTTTATTCATGACCAGTTCGTTGGTACTTTGGATGAACTTGAATACCACCAATCAGGAATTGACGGCTAGATTGAATGAGCAAGAAGTATTGTTAGACTCCTTGAGTAAGGTGACTAAAGGAGCCCTGAAAAATGAGGAACTTATGGCTTTTGTAAACAATCCGGAAACAGAAAGGCATTTATTAAAGGGCAATAAGATAGCCCCTGAAGCCTCGGTATTGAGTTATGTAAATCATGCTGAGAAATCAGTGCTCGTGCATGTGCACAAACTACCTAAAATAGATGGGAAGGATTACCAAATGTGGGCAGATGTTGATGGTGAAATGATTGACATGGGCGTACTAGATGCTTCGAAGGAATTGTTGACCATGAACTACATTGAAAATGCAGAATCCATTAATATTACTATTGAGGAAGAGGGCGGAAGTGATCATCCAGATGTATCAAATTTGATCGGTTCGGTAACCCTTTAATTAACCAAAAATAGCCCAAAGCAATTCCATCACGGAGTCAAAGGTACTCTGTTCTTTTGGTGCTTCACAGTATTTTTTTGAAAGGTATTTCAATGACCTTTTGTTCCAATTACTATCAAACAAATGATTTATTTCTGATTGATGATTTTCAATTTCTGAAGGCGAAAGTTCCTTGTTTCTGAGCTTGTGCTCTCTTTGGATGAGCTCTGTAATTTTTTCAAACTCCCCATTTTCAAAGCATGCTTTTTCCTTCGGAGTCCCGACGCGATCCAAAAGGGATTTTTTGCCCTCGTGGAGATCAAAAATTCGAAGGTGTTTTTTGGCGAGTTTCATGGTTTGTAGGAATCGGATTCTTTCCTTAGAATTGTTTCACTTCATTCCCCTACCATGGAAGTTGAAGCTTTCTAATTTCGTTTTCATATAAGTTTTCAAGCTCACTAATGAGGTCTGGCGGAATGCTAATATCCGAACTCTGTACATTATTTGTAAGTTGTTCAATCGAAACATTCCCTGGAATCACCGTGGAAACTGAATCATAGGCCAAGCAGAAGGCTATGGCCTTTTGTGCTAAGTTTTCATCCGATCCAACAATGGATTTTACCTTTTCTACAAGTCGTGCCCTGGTATCGATATCTTCTCTAGACCAGCGACTACGTATGTCATGAAAGGTGCTTTCTGAATTATATTTTCCGGTTAACCATCCAGAATCAAGAGGAATTTTAACGATAATCCCAGCACCTTTTTGCTTGGCCATTTCAAATCCGCTTGTGGTGTCCTGATGAAGAATATTGAAAAACACCTCCATCACCTTTGCATTGGTGGTTTCCATTAGCAATTTCATGTCGGCATAGGTATCCAAAGAAGCACCATATGCCTTTATTTTTCCTTCATCAATCAGTCGCTCAAGGATTTCATAGTGATCATTTTTATTTCCATCGAAATAGGAGGAAGGCGGATTGTGTATGATGAGCGAATCTACATAATCTGTTTGAAGTCTTTTCAAACTTCCTTCTAGGGATTCACGAATGTAGGAAGCGTCAAAATTTAAAGTTCCCGTATGGGTATGACCAAATTTGGTGTTGATGACGATCTTACTTCTATCAATACCTTTTAATGCTTTTCCCAATCGTTCTTCGCCTGTGCCATGTCCGTAATTCGGAGCAGTATCAAAAAAGTTAATTCCAAATTCGATTGATTTGTGTACAAGTTTAATCGCCTCGGTTTCCGTCATACTTTTCCAGCCAGAATTCTGGCCTAATTGCCAGGCCCCAAGTCCGATTTCAGAGATAGAAACATCGTCTTTGATGTATTTTCTGTACTTCACTGGGTTGACTATTTTTTAAAATCCTTTGATTTCTATAACCTGTATTGGACTGAATAGGCACTAAAGACCTAGTTTGTCCATCATTTTTTTTAAAATCGATTGTGCAATAGCCACATTTTTTTCAAAGTTTTCTGGCCAAACTTTTGCTTTCGAATGTATTTGTATTCTTTGCCCCGACTTGGTTAAAATCCATAAAAGCTGAGGTTTGGAAAGACTGTCTATCTTTTTTTCAAGTGAGGCCAATTTTTTATTGAACATTTCCATTGATTCATCAGAGTCAGCATACCATTCGAAACGTTTTCCTGCCTCTTTGGCTTCTTGTTTAATTTCAGCTAGAGCAGCGTCAAATGCATCATAAGTCATTTTTTTAAACAGTTCCGCTTCCTCGCCTTCAAATGCATGGCCTCCGCCTTTCTCTTCCATAATCTTGTACACCTGGGTAACAGTTTTTAGTTGTTCCTTAGTTTGGGCAACAGTAGAAAAAACCGACAGTACGAGTACGGAAAAGCTAATTGCTAGTTTATTCATTTTAGTGGTGTTTTTGAGCTTGAATGCGAATTTTAATTGCATTTCTCATTCAAGACCTTCACGATTCATTTTATTTTATTCAAGATTGGTTCATTTTTCTCCTTCCCATCAATAAATACAACATGGAACCCAAAAAAGGGACGAAAAAGACTAGTAAACCCCATATGAGTTTGTTATTGGAGTCAGCATCAATTTTAAAAATATCAATCAAGCAATAAATCCAAAGTATGATGCAAAGGAACAGAAACCCTTGCCAGAAGGAGATTCCTAAAGCGAAATCATTTTGTAAATTTTCCATGTTATTTTTTTTGAGTTGGTGCTGCTAAGTGCCGGTCAAAATAGTCAATGAGTTTCCCAAAGAGATAGCGGTCGTAATTGCGTTCACGACTCCATCCATGCGTGGCTCCAGGGGCAAAGGCAAAGTCGAAATCCTTTCCCTGTTTGATCAATTCTTCAGCCAGTACAGCCGTTGTCTTAAAAGGTACCACATGGTCTTGAAGGCCATGGATAAACAAAAGTTTGTCTTTTAGATTTCCAGCATATTTGAGGGCTTTTCGTTCAAATATCTCCGGATGTGTTTGCGGGCGACGCACAATGGCCACATCATCGGTACCAAAGAAAAAAGGATCCACTGCTGCAGCTGCTGCCACACCAACTTGGAATAAGCCTGGCTTCTTCAATAGGGTGTACACCGATAAGGTACCTCCATAACTGCTTCCCCAAATTCCGATGCGATTGGGATCTACATAATCCAATGACTCCATGTAGGATACGGCACTGGCATAATCCTCAATATCTTGGTCCGCAAAGCCTAATAAAAACTCCTCACGGAAAGCTCGTCCATAGCCATTACTACCCCGCGAATCTACCTGTACCACAATGTATCCTTTCTTTATCAATAATTGCTGGATAAGACTGTAGTTGCCAGCCCAACGGTTTCTGGCAGTGTTTGAATACACGGGGCCGAAAATTACCGGATACTTCTTTCCAGACTCCATGTTAGAAGGCTTTAAAATTCGTGCATGCAGTGTGTAGTCGTCAACTTTACTTGGGAAACTTACATATGCCGCCGCTGTCCAAGTTCGTTTGGTAAAAGCGGGTAATGGCGAGTTGGTTACTCGAGTAGGCTTACCGCCTTTACCGCTTGCTACATATAGTTCGTTGGGTGAAGTATCATCACTATGCATAAATACCAGGTGTTTGCCATCTGGAGATGGGTAACCTGCGTTTCGGCCGGGCAGGTTGGTAAGTTGTTCAGGTTTGCCTCCCGACAATTTTAGGCGATACACATGTTGTTCATACGGATTCACTCCATTTCCTGCGTAAAATAGGAAATCCCCAGCAATGGTAGGAGAGGAGAGTACATCGTAAGAGGGGTCCGTCAATAATCTCGGAAGATCCTTAGATGGCGACGCATCAATTCTATAAAGACCATAACGATCTTTCATATCGCTTAAAAAAACAATGTTTTTACCATCGGCATGCCATGTAGAACCGAAAGAGGTGTACATGCGGCTCTCGCGAACGCCTCGCCATATTTCTCGAAGTTGGGTTTCTCCAGGCGCAACGACGTACATTTTTCGGTCTACCGCCGTGTCGGATGCGGTATCCACTAGCAAAGCACCGCTGGGCGACCAGTTAAAGTCAATCACCTGATTCGATTCAGGCTTAGGTAAATCTAAATAGCTAATAGCTCCGCTTTCCACAGTAAGCAAACCAACCTTGCGAATCTCATTGGGATCCCCTGGGTAACTTCTGCGGATAATATTGGGATTGGTTTCCTTTGCTAGGTAATTGGGGAAAGGCACTTTACGCATCTCACGTCTATCCACCACGTGTATGGCAATGGTCTTACCATCTGGCGACCATTTGTAGGTTGGTCCGCTCCAAATACCTGGTCCTATTTCTCGTTCTGCGCGGCTATAGCGCCCCTTAGGTAAGTTTGAAAGACTTGGAATGCCAATCTTTGTAATGCGTTTATTCCTTCTGGAAGAGAGGTCTGCAAGATACAGATCACCTTTTTGGATATAAGCTATTTTCTTACCGTCTGGAGACAAAGCTAGGTTCCTTGCGCCAGCTGCCACTGGCATGAACTTCCCATCTTTTCCTGTTGTGAGTGTGGTTCTCCAAAGATAATTTCCCCGAAGACTAAGAATTGTATTGTTGTCTGTCCAGATAATGGCACGCACAGAAGGTGATGATGCATCAGATCGCAGCTGAACTTCCTTTCCATCATGTGTAGCTACCCAGAGACCACGTCCGGATTTTCCTGGTTCATTCCAAGAAAAGGCGAAATGTTTGCTATCTGGTGCCCATGCGGGTCGAGAAGGTGAGGTGCCTGTAAGTTTTGGTGAAGCAAAAATGTCGTTCAGGGTGAGTTCGTCTTCCTGTGCGATGATGTTGGTAGACAAGATCACCAGCAAGCTTGCTAGTATGGATTTTTGCCAAAAAGGAAACTGTTTCATGAAGTTTAGATTAATTATCTATTGCTAGCCGAAGATAACGGTAATGGACTAGAAAAGCAATGACGTAGATCTATTGTTCACTGTAGTTTGTTATTCTTTTTTGACTGGTGTTAGAAAGTGATTGATGATCACTTAACCATGAGTTGAAGAGCACTAATTGACAAGTAGTATCATTTTCAATCGCGAACTACCTTCCGAGGGTACCTAGTCCTTCTACTTTTTACATAATTTGGTATTTCAGATCTTTCGATTCTTTTAAGTTCTACAGAGCCCATCCTAGGTGAAGTCCGAATTAATTTTCCATTTGAAAATTTGATGTAGTGTCTATTAGACCATCCATTTTGCTTTTGAAGTTTATATTTTCCCTGACTATATCTAACTTTACACAGATAGGCATCATCTGTTCCCGTAAAATACTCTCGAATGTGTGTTCCAAATTGAGAATCACTTTTTACAAAAGAAACATAAAGCGTTCCCTGTTTGAATTTCTTTTTCCAATAAGTTTTGTTTTGACCAAAGGAATTGAAAGCGAAAATTGTTAAAGCTACTATTAAGAATTTTCTCATCATGATATTTGAATTAAAGTATTGCGGTTGTTTTGAATTTCAATTGGATTCTAATTTAATTTTTTTTCTGGAGTTTATGTATCTGATATTCTTATTAATTCTTTGAGACCAATATTCATTCCCATAAAATCAATAGATTTGTTCATGTAACCCATAAAATTAAACCACATGAAATATCTAATCGGATTGATGATGATAATCACCTTGTCACCTGTATTTGCACAAAATGCAGATAAGGAGATTACAGAAGGATTTAACATTTTTAACCAAGCAATTGTAGAAGGAAAGTTTGAAAAGGCCGCAGACTACATTGGTGAGGAGATGTTTGCAGTGGTGCCCAAATCACAGTTTGTTGGTATGTTGAAAATGATGTTCAACAATCCGAGATTAGACATAAAACTGAGTTTGCCAGAGATTTTATCAATAGGGGAGGTCATGAAGATTAAAGGAAAGTTTTATGTCATTATTTATACGAAAAGTAATCAAAAAATCCGCTTTATAACTTCTACTGGTGAGGTTGAGAAACTCGATAGCAGCACACTGGTGCAACAAACTTATGAGGCATGGAAGACCCAATTGGGAGAGGAAAACATCTCTTATGATAAAGGATCTGGCTTTTTTACCTTGAATGCAAAGGCAAAGACCTTGGCCATATCACCTAATGGTAAGACATCTTGGAAATACCTAAATGTCGACGAAGCCACTAGACCGTTACTTCAGCAGGTTTTGCCACAAGAGGTGATGAGCAAGCTTTAATTTTGGAATTTTTGATTTAAAGAACATTGGTTCGTTTAAATTTCCTTTCCACTCCTTTATTGGAATTTGAAATTCCAGTCATATTTAGTGTGGTTTTATCCACTGTTATTCGCCAGCTTTCAGCACTCTTACTCTTGGTGTGAGGTAATATGGTAATATCAGAACGATGCCCATGAATGTGCCAGTATCCTGTTGTTCTTTTATAGTCAGCATCATAAAAAACCACAATGCGATCCCATCGAAAATGAATTTTTTCTTTGGTGTTTCCTTCGGAAATCCAAACCCCTTCCAAGTAATCTGCAGGGGCCATGGGTAATTTGGTAATTCTCTTGAATTGCACTCTTACTTCATTCCCGAATTCCGTACGTTTCCAGATCATTTGATCTGCAGTAAATGAAATGGTAAATCCGCCCAATTTATCTTTGATTCCTAAAAGATCTTTGCTTTCGATGTACTTCTTCTCCTCGTCATAAGACCATTTTCCATCAATGCTTTTCAACCATCCGTTGCCAGACTCGTAGGAACCGTCTTCATGGAGTTTCACCCATTTAGCAACTGGGGTCATGCTTCTATCTCCCATACTGACTTTTTCAACCTCCCAAAAACCAATAAAGGGTTGTTTTTGGGCATAGGACAAGTGTACATTTAAAATTAGGACTGCGAAGGTGATTTTTAAAATTGACTTCATTCATTTAGAGTTTTAAAATATTGACGATTTTTTTAGTGAGTGAAAGCTCTTCTTCATACCCGTGATTGGATAAGAAACTTATCACATATTCATTGTTATTGATGTTTACCAACATGGCTTTGTATCCGTCGGTGCTACCACCGTGAATGATGTATTTTTTATTGATATTGAGATTTCCCATTCGTCCTCCTTTATTTTCATCAAAAATTGCCCAACCATAGCCATAGCTTACTTCTTTTGTGATTTTTGCAAGGTGATTTGTCTGCATTAAGGCGAGCGATTGCTCGGATAAATAACCAGGATTGCTCATTACTTGTCCCCAACGATTTAAATCGTGAACCGTAGAAAAAATGCGTCTGCCTAAGCTTAAATCGATATCCATCTGCTTGTTCCAATGGTTGTTGGTTTTATCAAAAAGATAGCCATCAGCCAGATTTGTGATATTGTTTCGCGAATGCATTTCGGCAACGGTTTGGTTCAATCCTAAGGGTTTCGTTAGGTTTTTAGAAAGTACGACATCAAAGGATTGTTGGTACGTATTTTCAAGAATGATGGCTAGTAAATGATAGGCGAAATTGCTGTAATGGAAGGAGGTGTTTGGCGCATTCACCGGAGTGAGTCTGCTTATAAAATCTACGTATTCTGGGTTTGTGAAAGAACTGCCCTTAAACTTTTTGAAACTGTTTTCTTTTAAATCAATATCGATGGCATCGTAGTCGGGGAGCCCAGAAAGATGACACATCAAGTGATGAATGGTGATTTCTGAGTGAAAACTTCCTCCAAAAGAATAGCCTTTAAGTACATCCACAAGTTTATCGTTCAAAGACAGTTTGCCGCCTTCTACCGCTTTCAAGATCAATGCACAAATAAAAGATTTGTTGACCGAGGCAATATCAAATTTAGTTTGCCAATCAATTGGGGTCGATGAACCTCGATTGGCGATACCGATATATTTTTCATAAATCACTTCGCTGTCCTTACTGACAATGATTCCTCCGTGAAAATGAGCGGATTGATGCTCTTGTGTTACCAAAGAATCCAATTGCTTCGTCCATATTACTCGTTCATTGGCAAGCTTTTTATTGCAGGATATGTGAAGTAGGATTGCCGTCGCAAAGACCAAAATTCTAGTACAATTCATTGCTAAACTTTCGGTAAATATGTGAAGATTATAACTGTGAATTCAAGTTTAGATAGACTTTTGGGATTAAATTGCGCACTGAGGGATGAAAATATCAAGACAAAAATAATGCTTCGCGCTTTTTAGAAACTGGAAGGGAATAGGAAGCGATCTCTAGGCTTGTTTTATCCTTTTTCTGAATGATATTCGAAATGTTTTTGGCATTGACGAGGTAACTTCTGTGACTTCGTTTAATGTCTGAAAAGGAGCTTAATTCTTGCTCAAGATTTTTAAGTGTTTTCCGAATCAGGTGCTGCTTGATGGACTCTCTATTTTTGTAATGAATGGTAATATAATTCTCCGCCGACTGAGCAAATAGAAAATCTTCAAGCTTTAGTTTCAATCTGTCTTTTTGGTTCTCTGAGTAAAATAGGAGATAGGTGTCTTTTTCATCTCCTTTCTTCATTGCTTGCTGTAAAAGAAGATACACCGTGAAGGGGAAAACCATCATCAATGGATATTCCTTTTGAATCAAAAGATACCCCATCCAATCCCATTCTTGGAAATTCCAAAAGAAATTAAACAATACAAAAGTGAGTTGACTTCCCAAAACAACGAGGGTTAGATACCATAGGGCAATTCTTTTTGTGTTGGATAAATTGAAACGTTCTTTAATCCATACTTCGAATAGGAGGAGGTATGAAAAAGTCATGAATCCGAAACTTGCACTTCGAAAGAGGTGAGAATGTCCCGAGTAAGAAATTCCTTTTTGAATGCTAAAGGCATCTAAAAAATATAAGAAATAGAAAACCGAAAAACCCGAAAGTATCCCAAGAGCGATTGTGAAGTTTTTCTGTAGGTATTGTAGGGCTTTTGATTTCATGAAAATAAAAACCGAAGATAATTGAATTTTTGAATTCGGGTTCAGTTTAAGATCTCAAGGACCTACGTTCGTTTCAGTAGCTTAGATTTAATTTCTTTCCCGAAAAGGATCATGGTAAAGGCAATGAGGGTGAACGAATAACCGAAAATCAATCGGTGCGGTGTAGGAATGATATGCCACAGAATCAGGGTGGCGAGCAATAATATTCCGATACCTATTTTTTCACTTTTCCAATAGTTCAAACTTAAAATGAGTAAACCCAAGTTGAACACCTTTGAACTTGGTCCGACGGTCATAAAGGTTTTCCAAATCGATGGAACCTGAGTGATGTGTTGGGTAAAATCGTGACGTAATTGCTCATCCGTAAAACTCCAGAAAATAAAATCGATAACACACATCCCTACCATACAGATGATCCCGATCATCGTAAGTGGGATACCAATGAAACCAAAGGGTTTTCTAGGAGAGCGAATCACCTGCGGAATTAATAAAACAGATCCAACAAGCAGTGACCAATGGGCAAAATCGATTGGTTTGAGATTGTAGACATATTCATTACCCTTTGCAAGAATAATTTGTCCGACTAACAAGAAGCCAATTCCGATGATAAATAAAATTCTATAGAACATTTGGTGTTGATTGATTTCTAGGTTAATCAATTTTAAGTTCAGGATATGAATCTTCCATATGTGTTATTAGATGGAGTGCTTCATCTTTCAGCTCTTTGAAGAAAGTCGTGTTATATCGACAAGTCTTTAAGATGGCAAGCAAATGCTTGTATATCACTTCATCATTGGTGAATTTTTTGATGAAGGCTGGTGATAATTTAGAGGTTTCCATTTCGTAGTGAAAGTCCTTCATATTTCCAATGGGAAAGGCAGCTCGTCTTAAATCCATTCGAATTTGTAAGGGATATTCCTTGAAATTAGAAATTCGGGTGTCAAAGTTTTTGTAAAATCGATCTAATAAATTAGTGAGCGAATCATTCTTGAGTAAACCACTTTGTCCGGAACTTTTGAGTTTGTCGAAGGTGTTCAAATCCCTTTCTATTATAAATAGTCGAGACGGAGCCCAGTGACTTTCCGTAAATTTTAGGGTGTCCTTCACTATTTTGTCTTTCGATTCTATAACCGTTAAAACATATTCAGTTCCCTCATATTGTTCGCTTAGGCTATTTAGGATTTCATCAATATTTGAAATCTCAGTTTTTAAGTCTTTATAAATCTCCTTTAAGTACTGTTTTCCGCTTTGTTCGAGTTTTCTGTTTTCATTCCAATTATTGATTTGTAACGCAATCAAGATACCAATAACAACAAGCACTATTTCCCCAATGGCATAGAGAAGATATTTGCTAAATTTATTTTCAGAGAGCAGTCGTTGTCGAATTAATCGGAAGAATTTAATCATGAACTAGTTGATTGAAATTTAGATCGATGTACAATTTAGCATTTATTTTGAATGTGGATTTAGGTAGGGTAGGAATAGGCTACTACATTTTAATAGTTTTAAAAAACTACCTTTATTTACAGGTGATTACAATCTGGCTTTTACCATAGCCATCCTTGGAAATAATTTTCTGTTTAAAATCGTAAGTTTTACCTCTAAGGGATTTTTTATGGTTACCGTACCATCTGAAACTTTTACTTTCTGCATAATAATAAATAATCCCATTTTTTGTATCGTAAATATAACCCTCGTCATTAGAGTTTATATTATACCAGCCTTTTGATTCCCATTGATTTGTTTTTAAATTAACGCCTCTGATGGCAACAGAAATATCTTCTCGACACTTATTTTTAAAATACACGCGATAAAATGTTTCTTTAGGTTTACTCGCTTTTGATACCAATACACCATTTACCCATGTTTCCTTATCAACTATTTTGTTGTTTTTTATAACATATTTGATGGTTTTCACTAATTTGTTGTTTTTGTAATGCTCTTCACCGTTTGTGAATAAACTAGAACCATATTTGCCAAAAGTGTAATGAATACCTGTTTTTACAGTACTGATTTTTTTTCCATTGTTAAAAACGGTGTATTGATTCTCATTACCATCCCTATTATAATGAACCCACTTACCATCTTTTTCACCATTTCTGTAGATTCCTTTTTTTGTTATTCGAGTTTTTTTAGAGTGAATATTCGTCACGTAAAATTTCCATAAGCCATGTCTTTTATCGTTAAGATATTCTCCTTCCTCTTCTAGGTTGCCGTCATCATAGATTTTCCAATTTCCGGATTTTTTGCCATTGGTATATTGTCCTTCTTCTATATCTCCACTGTAATTTTTGTACTTCCAATATCCGTTTTTTTCATCATTAGCATAGGATTTAATACTTTCTAATTCCCCGTCTTCATCATATTTTTTAAAGGTCCCATGTTTTTTACCAAATCTAAAAGCGCCAACCTCTCTTAATTGTCCATCTGAATAATAGGCCTTGTAATCGCCATTAGGTTTGTCATTAGCCATAATGCCTGAAGACCTGAGTTGACCATTTTCATAATAGTCTTTACATAGACCATTCATTTTACCATCTAATATTTTGAGCTCGTATTTGAGGTTCCCATTGTTGTAAAATTCATTTTTCAACCATATACCAACTTCCTCGCCGTCTTTATAAGTTCCTTTTTTTAATAACTTTTTACTCTCATGGTATTCAATGTATTCGCCAACAAGTATGCCATTATTAGCCGTAGCTTTAACTGCTAAACTACCGTCTTCAAAGTACATAAGGAATTCACCATCTTCCTTGCCATCTTTATAATTTCCTTTAGATTCAAGCATTCCGTTTTCATAGTAGCTAAAAAATGTTCCATTTAGTACATCTTTTCTGTAGTGTTCAATTTTTTCAATTTGTCCATTCCTGTAATAGTGCTGCCATTTACCTTCCTTTTTACCATCAATCTTTTTTCCTTCAGACATGAGTTCTCCTGAACTGTAAAATTCTTTTTCAATCTGTGCATGACTGATGTTGACGCAAACTAATGTTGAGATGAAAAAAAGGATATATTTCATGATGTACTATTTGGTTTTGGTTGATTCTAATATAGAGTGACGGTTTGCACAACCGTGAGTTACTGATTTTAAAGTTAGTATTTTATTTAAAAATTTTAATGACGACTTAACTGAATGTAAATCAGATCGCCCACCAATTTACTATTTATTTTGAATGTAGATTTCAAGAAGGTTAGAAATACCCCATAAAAGACAAAAAACACTTAATGGACTAATACCCGATTTCTGAAATTAAAAGATCCCTAGATAGAGGGGTATGGCCACAGCTGTGAATTGATAGGTTTTACTCGTAAAATTCTTTCGGGTATTCCACCATTCCATGTACTCCTTTCAGGCCGTTTTCAACCAATTCAATCACCATGCAATTCTCTTTGGGAACTTCAAATGGCAATTCTATTCCGTACATATCTGCTTGTTTGTAACCAAATCTTGGATAGTAATTTTCGTGTCCCAATAAGACGATTGATTTATGGCCTAATTCTTTTGCTCTTTTGTGTGATTCCAGTATTAATTTACCTCCAATTCCTTTTCCTTGAAATTCAGGTAAGACTGAGACGGGTGCTAAAGCTAATGAGTCAAATTCAGTCGACCTGTTTTTGATTTTAATTTTTGTCAATAGAATATGTCCAACGATTCTTCCCTTATCTTCAGCAACCAATGATAGTCCAGGAATAAAGGCATCTGATTTACGTAACCGTTCAACTAAAAAATGTTCTGTATGGTCAGTGAATTCAGCTTCTTTAAAAGCTTTTTCAATGACATTAAAAACTTCACGATGATCTCTTTTTGTTTCTTGGCGAATGGTCATTTTCAACATTCTTTTACTTGAACCATTAATTGTCTGATTTTACATTACAATTTACCCTTCTCCCATTCATATTCCAATTCAATACCAGTTCTTGTTATTTGTTTTTTAGATTTTTCCTTTTGGAAATCATCCGGTAGTTTTGGGTAGTTATCTATCAAATGTCTATAGCCTCTGGTTTGATCGTATCTTTCGACATAGTTTTTAAGCTCCATTTCTTCTAAATTCTCTAATCTGTTTTTGATAAAGCTGATATATTCGAGAGTCTTTGTTCTATCTATATAGGTAAGATTTGTCAATTCCCATCTTACTTGTTTTTTAGAATCTTCTATGAAGACTGGAAGCCCTTTGAAACTATGAAATTTCCAGGGTCCATAGTTATATTTTACAGAGTCCGATACATGTGCTGTATACGTACGGCCTCGAAAGGAGGTAACGTAAGGGTAGCAATGGTACTTTTGAGAAACAATGGAATCATTAGATTTTTCCCATGTAATATTCGATATGCTTTCTTTAGTTTTTATGGTTCGACTACCCTTCAATCGCGTGGCATAATGCAGCGAATTTTCAAAATCTGAATACGCATATTCACCTAAATTCTCTCCTTGCATAATATTTATGGCATGTTCATTTTTTGCCTCGTTAAAGGAATACTTTTTTATTTCCTCTTTGAAATAGCTCCGTGAAGTAAAGAAATACTTCGTTCCTTCGTGTACAAATAGATACCCTTCTTTGGTTAGTTCTTTTCCTAATTTATAGGTGATTTTATAGGTGATAAATAGGGTTTTATCCTCGTTTTTTTGACCAAACAAAGAGGTTAATGAAAGGGAGAAATAGAAAGCAATTAAAAAGATCTTTTTCATAATTCTGTTATGTCTCAAAATACGAAGTTAGGGCCTGCTTCCCTCAGGTATATTTTGGCTATTGATAGGGTTATGTTATTCTTGACCAAACCTTTTTAATTTAAACTTCTTTTCCGAAATCAAATTGTCTACATATTTGGTAATGCTGTCTATCACTGGTAAGTTCACATTTCGAATAGTTACTTTCCTTTCTTTTGACTCTATTAATTTGCCAAAATATATCACCGTGTATTGACCATCCAATACATTATTATTCACATATTCATTTTTTAAGGTATCAAGTTCAAGTAATCCAAGCTTTGAAATAAATTCTCTAGATTCTCTTATTGAGATTTTTCTTTCATAAACAACTTCTTCTTTGCAATCCTCCAAATCGCAATCAGTTTTAACAGTAAGTAAGTTTTTATGAATAGAATATTTCAAATGAAATCCAGAACCACCATTAAAATGATTCACTTGAATAATGTCAGAATTGTTTGAATGACAACTTTGTAAAACTAAAACAAGGGCCAAAATTAACTTGGTAAGATTCTTTTTCATAATTATCAATTCAATATGTTTTAATGTTCTGGGCTATAATTGATCCGCCTACTTATTAATATAAAATTTGGAGCTCCTGAGTCTCGCAAGTTCGAGTGGTCCAAGTTAGAAATCAGTCGAAACTAAGTTAGTCGTTTTGTTATAAAGTTAGAAACTAGCGTTGGAGCCGCCTTTGGCAGTCAGTTATGTTTATCGTTATTTTCTGCTAGTTAGTTCCTTTTCAATAAGATAAATCACATTCGTTGTTTGTTCCACGGCTTTTTTCTTATAGTTGGTTGAACTATTCCTTAGATTTTTTCTAAAACTTACCATGTTAAAAAACTCTTTATCCTTTAACCAATTATGGTAATCATTAGGAACCCAGCCATTCTTATGATTCCTTAAATGTTTTTGAAAAAGTGGCATTACAACTGCTGGCCAAAGTTGATCTTCAATTCTTCTAGTTTCTTGCATAAGTTTTGGGTAATCAACTTCAAATAAATTTACGATTTCTATTCTCAAGCTATCTGACCGGATTAATTCTAGTCCTGAAGATTTTAATGTTTGAAATGCCGAAGAAACCAAAATAACATCTGATGCATAATCTATATTAGCTAAATAGTTTGGAATAGAATCATTAAAGGGTAGATTATTGTTAGGAAGACTCAGTATGTAATCAAAACTTTTGATACTCTTTATTTGTGTTTGAATATCGCTTTTAAGATTTGAAATATTTATTTCAAGATTAGTTTTTAATTCACTCAACAAAGAAAGCTCTCTTTTGTTTAACTTTTTATTTTCATTCCAGTTATTAATTTGTAAAGCGATTAGGATTCCGATAACGACCAATATGATTTCTCCAATAGCATATTTAAAATACTTTCCGGTTTTACCTTCTGAAAGTAGTTTTTGTCGAATTTTACGAAAGAACTGAATCATGGGTAGCTAATTTCTCTAAAGTTAGAATTTTTGTTTTAAAGTTGTTAAGCCACGCTGAATTATTGCCCTTGTTGGCCTACGCTTTTTTCAAACATCATTATTTAATTCAATCCAATAACCATTAGGGTCTTGAAAGTAAATCTGTTTAATTCCGTCTTTTCGAACATAAACTTTATTTGGTACATCTTTCCAATCGGAAAATTCAATTTTTAAGTTTTCTAAATTTGATATTGTTTCTTCTAAATTGGGAGTAGACAAAGCGAAATGTACAGCTTTATTAATTTTTATCTCAGATTTCGGACGGGGAATAAGGTGAAGCTGTTTCCCTTCATTAAGTGACAACCATCTCGTTTTTGAATTGGAAGCAGTGTTCTCAATTTCTTCAAGTTGAAACACTTTCTGGTAAAACTGTACAGATTCATCAACGTCTTTAACAGAAAGTGCTATGTGATTAAAAGTAAACGTCATTATTCATTGAGAGTTTTTGACGAATTTTGCGAAAGAACTTTATCATTCAATATTTGATTCTATGAGTTTTAAAGTATCGTTTAGATACGCCTCTATCTTCTTATAATTATCTAGAACATATACTAAATTCAAGGCATTAACATAAATTTCATTTTCAAATTCGAGTGCCCTAAGAGTTTTATTATAATCTAATTTAAATTTTGAACGTGAAACTTGAGGTATATCTAATCGTTTCATTAAGAAAGCTGGTATAGCCGTGTTTCTTAAAGTGGTTTTGTTTGATAATGAGGGAATTAAAAAATTGAACATATAGTCGTAGTAAATTTCAATATCGTCTTCAGAATCTGATACAATAAAGGGCCAATTAGAAATATGTTCTCTTAGCTTGACATCTTTCAAAATACTAAGAGATCCAGAATTTATTATTTCATCTATTGAAGCAGAATTTAGGTCTAGTGAAAAAAAGCCATTGATAATAGAATTGAGAAGCGCTTCAACTTCTTCGGGATTAATTGGACTTTCGCCTTTAATAATTTCTAAAAGCCGTACCGATGACCTATATGACTCTTCAGTGCCCTCATAAATTCGATTTAACTCAGTTAAATTATCATTAAAATCTGAGCGCAAATTTCTTAAGATGGTTTGTTCTCGGTTTGCTTCAAGTCTACTGTTATTCCAGTTGTTTGCTTGTAAGGCCAATAAAATACCTATCATGACAAGCAGTATCTCACCAATGGCATACTTGAAATACTTTCCAGTTTTGCCTTCTGAAAGTAGTCGTTTTCTAATATGTCTAAAGAACTTAATCATACTGTATGCTTTTATTTACCCCATATGCGGCTATCTCAACCAATGGTCTACCAGACCTTTGATTTTGCTTTGCAAAATTGGGTTTCGATAATCTAAAGAACTTGATCATTGGGTATATTGTTGCACTGATTCTTGGATCAACTCGGTTTTCTCTTTCAGTTCGTTCATGAATTGAATATGACCTGTAGTTATGGATTTTCTAATATCTAAAAGATTCATTACAAGCATTTCTTGTTTAGGATCTTGCATTAGTTGGTTAGATACTTTAATAAGTCTCTCGTTTGTTTTTCCGATATATACATTGTGGATTATCTTCATGGCGAACATTTCATCTACATAAAGCAAATTGTTGTTCATCATAATCGACTCAATTCGTTCGAGTTCCATGTAGTAGGAGAGGATTTCATTTCGCAATTTTTCATCCTTGATCAACCTTATATTTCCTGTTGAGATAAGATCTTGATAAGTTGGATCGGCCTTGATAAAAGTATTTCTGATGGTCAGAGCGTTCAACTGTTGTGACAAAGTAGAATCTAATCTTAGAACCTTTTCCTTGTTATAACGATCCAATATCATTTGCCCTATGGAATCATGTTCGTATTCGTGTTCGAGTTGGATAGAGATGTAGGACAGCTGTTGTTTCAGGTCAGCTTCAATATTTCTTAGGTAAGCTTTTTCTTTGTTGATCTCTAGTCTGGATTGATTCCAAGTATTAACCTGCAGAGCAATCAAAATTCCAATGACCACCAATACAATCTCGCCAGTAGCATATTTAAAGTACTTTCCAGTTTTACCTTCCGAAAGTAAGTTTTGTCTAATTTTTCTAAAGAATTTTATCATTGGTTAGCGGTTTCTGATAATGAAGCACAACGGTGTTGTGGATGAGCAGTAGCGGATTTTTTGCGACTACTTTTCGATTAGCAATGTACTTATTTTTAGAGAAATAAAGTCCAAGTTAAGCACTTAAACCGCTATTGCTTATACACGTTGTTGTAGGCTTGCTTTTCCATTTTCTACTATTCTACATTGTTCAAATTCCATTTCGGGATATGCTTCATTTGCCCAATCACTTAACATTCTTAAAACGGGCAAAAGTCCAACTGCCTTTTCGGTCAATGAATATTCAACTCTTGGTGGAATTTCAGCAAAAGACTGTCTTAAAAGTAATCCATCGTTTTCTAATTCTTTCAGTTGATTAGTCAGCACCTTTTTTGAGATTGTAGGAATAAGTGCATTTAACATTCCAAAGCGCATAGAACCATTAGATAGTAGATAGAGAATTATGGGTTTCCATTTATTGCCAATTATGTTCATTGTATGCACAAGGGAACAAGCATTTGGATTGTCTATATATTTTCTCGCCATTAGTTACTTTTTGGTTACCACTATGTGTTCAATTGAAAACTAAATAGTTTCTTTTTTAAACTAATATTAGTTTCTTTGTGAAACAAATGTAATTAAAATTTTATAATGAAAAATATTTTTATAATCAACGGTCATCAGAAATATCCATTTTCTGAAGGAAAATTAAACGCAACTTTAACTGAAAAAGCGGAAAGCTACTTTAAGAGCAATGGTTACAATATCAAGAAGACTACAATGGAAGATAGTTATGATGTCAATGAAGAAATCGAAAAATTCAAATGGGCGGATGTTGTCTTTTTTCAAACACCATTGAACTGGATGGGTGTAAGTTGGTCGTTTAAAAAATACATTGATGAAGTATTTTCAATAGGTATGATGGGCGAAATGTCTAATGGTGATGGAAGAAGTAAAGAAGCACCCAAGAAGAATTACGGTTTAGGTGGAAAGCTAAAAGGAAAGTATATGATGTCTGTAACTGCTAATGCACCTAAAGAGGCATTTAATAATCCAGAGGAAACTTTTTTTAATGGAATTAGTGAAGATGAATTACTTAAACCTATGCACTTGAATTTTAAATGGTTTGGATTTGAACCATTACCAACATTTATGGCATATGACGTTATGAAAAATCCTGAAATAGAGAATGATTTTAATCGTTTTGAAAAACATTTAAAAGCAAACTTTTAAAGTATTTGTTATGAATAGACCAACACCAAAACATACGGCACCAGATTTACAATTTCCATTATTAGATGGAAATCAATGGATTTTAGCAGACCAAAGACCAGACAACTTTACTTTGGTTGTTTTTTACCGAGGATTACATTGTCCATTATGTAAAAAGTACTTACAACAACTACAGGAATTGCTACCCGAATTTGAGCAAAGAGGCGTTAATGTCGTAGCTGTAAGTATGGATACTGAAAAGAGAGCGAGACTTTCTCGTCAAAAGTGGGAATTGTCAGATCTTACTTTGGGCTATGGTTTATCTGATAAATCAGCAAGAGATTGGGCTTTGTATTTAAGTGCTGGTGTAAAAGATGGTGAACCAAGTAAGTTTAGTGAACCAGGATTGTTTTTAATTGACAATAATAATCAAGTTTATTATTCAGCTATAAACAGTAATCCTTGGGGAAGACCATATTTGCCGTCTTTTGTTAAAGCAGTAGATTATATTGTTCAGTCAGGCTATCCTGCAAGAGGTGAAATGCTATAAATCTGTTATATGGATATAAGGACAAAAGAAAGATTGATAAAATTGGCAGAAGAAGAAATCCCAATTCATAAACATTTTGGATTAAAAGTTGAAATTGTAGAAAAGGATTTCATTAAAGTACGAGTGCCATTTAGAAAAGATTTAGTCGGTGATATTCGCACTAATCATTGGCACGGTGGAATTATTGCTACAATTTTAGATTCCGTTGGTGGTGCTATAGGGATTGCCAATTTCAATTCATCAGAAGATAAACTGTCAACAATAGACTTGAGAGTAGATTATTTGAGATTTGCAGATGGAAATGATTTAGTTTTTGAAGGAAAATTGGTCAGAATGGGAAATCGAATAATGGTGACCAAAATGAAAGCATTTCAAGAGGATGTATTAGTAGCTGAGGGAAAAGGTGTTTATAATTTTATTCGAGCCTGATTTTCAGCTTGCGTACGGTTCGGCTATGATTTGCTAGCGCTGTTCGCTGCGCTCGGAACGGCGTGGATAAATCCGCAGGATTTATTCACAAGTTATTTATTTTTTGTTTTGGAGTTCATGAAACTCACAAGTTCGGTTTGTCCAAAGTAGAAATCTGCCAGAACTAAGTTAGAATTTTTGTTTTAAAGTTAGAAAGTAACGCTGAATTATAGCCATTGTTGTGCTTTCGTTATTGTTATTTTTTTAATTCATCATCAATTAAAATTAAAAGTCTCTCTAGTAATTTCTGAGTCTCTTTAAGTGGACCTCTTATCTTATAATGCTGAAGGTTGGGTAGTGTTTTCAAAAAATACAAGAATTCTTGGTCGGTTTTAAGCGCTTCGTAATTTAATGGTTCCATGTAAACATTAACATCCACATCAAAGACCGTTCGGTCTTCATCTGAACCAGCCCAAGCTTTTTTGAATCTTTTATTAAAAATATTAAATATGGCATGGTCTATATTATCATAGTACCTAAACCCTGCATAGTTGATGGATTTATTATGATTGCCATATGCAAGAGCAAGAGAATCTCTAAGATTTTTATTAGATATTAAGTCTAGTCCTTTGGCTTTAAGAGACTCAAATACGCTTTCACTCAAATCCCAAAACTGGAATTGGCTCATGGCTCCGAAATGATATTTTATTGAGTCATGATATGGTCGATTATGCTCCAAATGTTCTATAAGAAAATTCATGGAATTTAAGGCCTCTTGGTTGATTTTTTGACTTTTTAAGTTTCTGTCTAAATCGAGTCTGAGGGTTTTTTGTAGCCCGATCAAAAATTCTATTTCTAATTTTCTGTCTTTCCTATCCTCATTCCAGTTATTGATTTGAAGTGCAATTAAAATACCAATTACAACAAGAATAATTTCGCCAATGGCATATTTAAAGTACTTGGATGTTTTTCCTTCTGAAAGCAGTCTTTTTCTAATATGTCTAAAGAATTTTATCATTGGTTAGCGGTTTCTGATAATGAAGCACA
>CEPZ01209647.1_pt1 | contig 58991 bp, 76 predicted proteins | sample 530461 | NCBI WGS metagenome assembly CEPZ01 (sample SAMEA2620106, study PRJEB7988) | marine metagenome | isolation source: saline water (ENVO:00002010), including
GCTGAAACACCCAATGAGGAGACAGTATGACCATATGAGATTTATGCCTCTGATTGAGAAAGAAGGGGTGTATAATCTATGGAGGGGATTTGCTTACGAAGCAATTCCCGGTGACTGCTCTCTCTATTTGCAGCATATCAAAGAGAACATCTGTGACGGAAACCAGTTTTATTACGAATATCTAATCAACTGGATGGCGAGAGCCGTTCAGGAACCTGCTAGTGCTGGTGAAGTAGCTGTCGTTCTGCGAGGCGGTAAAGGAACAGGTAAGGGCTGGTTCGCAAGAACATTTGGCAGATTGTTTGGAAGACACTTCCTGCATATCGCAAATGCGAAACATCTGGTTGGAAACTTCAACGCCCATCTTCAAGATTGTTGCGTTCTGTTTGCTGACGAAGCTTTCTTTGCGGGAGACAAGTCCCATGAGAGCGTTCTCAAGATGCTGATCACTGAGGATATTCTGCCAATCGAGAAGAAGGGCTATGATGTAGAAGCTCAACCTAACTTCGTTCATATGATCATGGCTTCTAATGATCCCCACGTTATCCGTGCGACCGGAGATGAACGGAGATATTTCGTGCTTAATGTCGGAGAGGGCAAACGTCAGAACGCAGAGTTCTTTGGTCGTCTTAATGACCAAATGGAAAATGGGGGCTATGAGGCTCTACTCTATTACTTACAATCAATAGACATTAGCAACTTTCAAGTTCGTAAAGTCCCGCAGACAGATGCTCTGCAAGAACAGAAATTGCTCTCCATGAATTATGATGAAGAGTGGTGGTTCAACAAATTGCAAGAGGGACGCCTGCTAGATACTGACGATGAATGGAATCGATTTGTTCCGACAGATAAGCTTACTCAAGACTTCGTGAAATACATGGAGCTATGGCGATTTAATCGTCGTGGTAATGAGACATCTCTTGGAAGGTTCTTGAGTAGAGTTTGCCCACATCTGCAGAAGGTTCGTAAAAGAGCGACTGTTGACATAGATGACGGCTTTGGGTCATCTCGTCGAGTTTCTAGAAGAGTGTCGTTCTATGACTTTGGAACTCTTGATCAATGCAGAGAGGCATGGGAAAGATCTCATGGTAAAGTTGATTGGGAAGAACCTGTCCAATTAGACATGGACGCGCAGCATGAGACCCCATTTTAAGGCCCTCAGACGCCGCTGGATGCCGTTGGTAGGGTAAGGGTGCAGCCAGCATGTCCAAGGGCCTCCTGGACGCTCTCCGGACGCCCTGGGATAACTAGAATTGGTCAGCCATGTGCCGCTGCGGTATAATTATCGTGTAAACAGCAAAAAGAGGCTACTCGAGAATGTTTAGCAACTTCTGGATCATACCTTGGTCAGTCAAAGGCAATGACCAATATCAAAGCAGCTTCGTTATGTTTGAAGAACAAGTAACCAAATCATACGCTGAGAATAATCCAGATAAGGGTCGTGTTCTGTTCGAAACAGTAGATCTAACACCTGAGGAAGAAGCTTCAATCCTTCAAGCTATGAGGTTCGTATTCATATGAAGCCGATGCTAGCCTGTAAGTGGGATCCAGATATCCATGAGAGTATGTTCCCGTTCTGGGCTCAACCGAAGCTTGACGGAATTCGTATTCTTATTGGGAGTGACGGATACGCATATACTCGCAGTCTGAAACCTGTGAGAAACATTGAACTTCAATCACTGATAAGGCATACTCCTGTTCTGAGAGGTCTAGATGCCGAGATAATTGTCGGAGATAAAACCGCGCCGGATTGTTACCGGAGAACAAGTTCGGCAGTTATGTCATACGAGAATTCAGATATCTCGAATATGTCGCTTCAAGTTTTCGATGTCTGGCAGCATTCTGAGTCTAACTACGATAACAGATACAGTGACATTCTTTCTTTGATGGACCAATTCCCTGATTGGGTAGAAGTCGTTCAAACAGTGTTGGTCTCAGATCTCAAAATGCTAGAAGAGTATGAGACTAAATGGCTAAATCAGGGATATGAAGGCGTAATACTTCGAAGACGTGATACTCCTTACAAATATGGGAGATCATCGCCCAAGAAGGGCGAGCTGATCAAGCTGAAACGGTTTGCAGACGCCGAAGGCGTTATCGTAGCTTGCCATGAAGAAATGCACAACGCAAATCCTGCGACCATCAATGAGCTAGGATATACAGAGCACAGCGGTCACAAAGAAAACTTGATCGGCAAAGGAACTCTCGGCGCTTTCGAGGTAAAACACAATGTCAAAAATTTGACGAGTGAGTTTGTCCGAATCGGAACCGGACTGTCTGCTCAACAAAGGCAACTCTTCTGGGAGAAAAGGTCTGAGTTGATTGGTAAGATTGTGAAATTCAAATACTTTGAAGTCGGCGTTAAAGACGCACCAAGGTTTCCCGTATTCTTGGGCTTCAGAGATCCTGATGATATGCAAGGTGAATTGTTTTGATCACTCACGAAGTTTTGAAAGATAAGTTTCTCAAAGCAATGGGAAATAAAATCCCAATGGATGCGAGGGAAAGATGGGCTTCTTTCATAAGAGAGAAGCAAACAGAGTTCATGTTTCGTTACGAGTGGATCAAAGATCGTAGGTTCTACGATTGGGTTTATCACAACACTGACCAACTGGATATCAAAGATGGAGAAGAATGGTTTGGAGTCTACATCTATGTCACCTGAACACGAGAAAGCCCTTGAGTTCTTGAGAGAAGCTAGGCTGGAATGCTACCACTACGATGTGGAAGAAATGTCGTTCGATCTTGGACTTTCACCATCAACGATTTATGCTTTCAGATCCGGAAGAACGATCTGGCCTCGGCCCAGAACTCTATTCAAGATCTTAGATTACATCGGATACGAGATTACAATCACTAAGAATAAAAAGGTCATTCCAATAGGCGTTCGCACCTTAATTAAAAAGGCTGTCTCAGCTTAGACAAATAAGAATTTTCATGCGCTGCTTCGTAAGCTACCCTATACATATGGCAACTAAACGAGGAGCACCATGAAATTCTTTCGCAAGAACGGACAGCCGTTCGATACTCCCTACGATATTGTTAAGCTTGACAAGAAGACCTGCGTGGTTTTCAGGGACGATTATGATGCCGAGGACTTTCTCGATGATGTTCTCGAAGGCAAGGGATACATCGTTTCTGCTAACGGGTTTTTCAACGGGGTGATTATCAATGGGTGATATTCGGGCAAAAATCATTGCCCTGCGCAACATGATTGAGGAGCGCGGGGCAAGCGAAGCTGAGGCAATGGCGGCTCTCGCCAAGGCCGACAAGCTTATGACAGAGCATGGTTTGACTGAAGCTGACCTGGAGGTCGCCGAAGCAAAGCGCGACATGAAAGAAGGAGAGTTCCAGTATGGGATCAAATCTGAACATCCATGCTCCAAGTTCTGCGTCGCAATGATTGCGAAGTTCTGCGGTGTGAAGGCATGGTATAGCGTCGCAAGCAGAAGCTCAAACGCTTTCGGGTTTAACGGCGACGTTGAAATGTTCGAGTTTCTTGTAAAGCTTGTTCACGATTCGATGAACCGAGAGTGGAAAGGTTATCTCAAGGATAATCCCCCTCGTCCTGGAGTATCGAGACACAGAGAATACTGGTCCTTCATGCTGGGCATGGCCGAAAGGATCAATACCAAGCTCATAGATCTAATGTCTGCTCGTGAGGTCAGCCCTAGCACTGGAACTGATCTAGTAGTCAAGAAGATGGAGTTGGTGGAAGCTGGAATGAAAGAAATGCTTCCTGAGCTAAGACTCAAGAAAGCCACTAATCGCGGAATTATGGCTGACGGGTCTGCAATGAATGAAGGTCGCAAGGCCGGAGATCGTGTTAACCTGAATCGCCCAATCAAGAATGGACCGGGCGGAAGAAAAGCAATAGGGGCCTGAAATGACGGTATATTTCTCTAATCCTGGAGTCATTGACCTAGATGTCATAAAGACAATGGGTGTTTCTGTAAAAGAAACTGATAACCCGATAGGTTTCTTCGGAACCGGTCTCAAATATGCAATCGCAACTCTGCTTAGAACAGATCATGCTGTTACTCTGATCTCAGCAGGTGAGAAATACGAATTCAACAAAATAAGCAAGAGTATTCGTGGTAAAGAGTTTCACATTGTCTGCATGAATGATGAACAGCTTGGGTTCACAACAGAACTCGGCAAGAATTGGCAAGTCTGGCAGGCTTATCGCGAATTGTATTCAAACACCATGGATGAGATGGGAAGTGTTTCCACTCATTACAAGAAAGACGATACTGTTTTCGCAGTCTCTGGCCCTGAAATTGATCAGGTCCATGCTGAAAGAGGAGGTATCTTTCTACAGAACGATCCGTGGATAGTCGGACAAGGAGTCGAGGTCCATCGAGGTAAATCCGAATTTGTTTACTATCGAGGAGTTCGTGTTCACAGACTGCCAGAACCGAGTCGCTTTACCTATAATCTAACCTGTCCTATGAGCTTGACTGAGGATCGAACCTTGGCTTCTGCCTATGATCTTAACTACAAGCTTTCTATGAGACTTCCCAGGATACCAGATCCAGCGTTCGCTAACGGAATTGTTGATCCTAATTGGGATGGATACGAAGTTTCCCTTGATTTTTCAGACTGCTATGATCCAAGCGAAGAATTCCTCGATGCGTTAGAGAAGCATAGGGCAAACGCTCTTATGAAAGAAGATCGTAAGAGTATGCTTCTAAGACATAGAAAAGTTACCGAATGGGACACATTCACCTTGACTCCAGAGCAAGAAGCTGTGGTGAATTCAGCGTTTAGAATTCTCAAAGCTTTGAATTGCTATGCAAAACCTGATGACTTCACTTTCGTTGAAACGCTTGGTCCTGGAATTTATGCCCAAGCGAAAGACGGAAAGATGCTGATAACTCGTCAGACAATCGCTAACGGAGTTGATTTTCTAGCTATCACAATGTATGAGGAGTGGATCCACGATAAGATGGGATACCATGATGAAAGTCGTGGAATGCAGCAGTTTCTTTTCGACAAAATTCTGGAGTTGGTGAAACGTGAACTTGATCGGTAACATATATCCAAGAAGAGGACCAGGACCCAGCGATATCTGGATCGTGATCTCTCAGAAATCTGATGGCATGTGTATCTGTCTTGGGCTTGATAGCGAGGGAAACATAGTTTCTGCTCAACACTATCAACCTCACTATCTCACATCTAAGGATCCAATAGGTCGAATTAATGTAGAGGAGTTAAGATTCTATGACGATAGCCGATCCGAGCAGTCACCCAGAGAGGGTGACGTGGGTTCACAAGAAAACGGGCAAGATGTATGTGATCCTGCATCATGGCCTGTTAGAGTCGTCTCTTGAGCCGGTAGTGATTTATCAACAAGAAGATGGAGGACCTGTCTGGGTCCGACCTGCCGAAGAATTCTTTGATGGCAGGTTTCAAAGTTGGGATAAGAAACCATGAAAGAATACTGGATCGTCTGGAATAACTCCAATACAGAAGGCATCATTTTTTGATAATGAGAAAGATAAAGATAAAGATCACATCGATACAGCCTATCTCATGGACAGAATGTTTGGCTGAGAAATAAGAATTTTCAAGCCGTTTTTCGCAGGCTATAAGTAAGTATGGCTACCAAACCATGGAGGTGAAAATGGTAACTCTCATTCAACCCGACAACCGTCTTGCGGCCGTTTTTCTCAAGGGGCATCTCAAGATGCTCGCCTTGGGCATGAAAAATTCCAAGCTCAGCGGCACCCAGATCCTCAAAGCGGCGAGCCAAATCACCGGCAAGAAATACAAGCGCGGTCAATACAAGCTGGCTCTCGCCGACATTGAAGAGTTTCTCTCGTGAGATACGTGTCGGCTGAAAAGCTGCATCAGGACGACTTCGGCGACTTTTTCACCATGAAAGTTGGCGAAGTCGTCTACGATGCTGCAACGAAATATGGTCCTTGGGCTACCATGACTGAAAAATCGTGGAAGCTCAATGGTATCGGTAAGCTTGGAACAGGCTTCGGACAGAAATACGTTCGCAACGAGAAGGGCGAACTTCACAAGGTGGAGGGCTAAGATGTATGGAAATTACTTCTACGAATATGAAGATTTCTTGATCTACAATGACAATGATGAAGAGCCCAATAACGTGATGCTTTTGATCACTCTGGTATGCACATCTCCAGGTGATCCCGGAGGCAGCAAATTCGAGGCTCCTGAGTTCTACGAACCACCTTCCAGTCCTGTTTGGGAGGTTGAGAAAGTCAAGATCATTCTCGAAAACGCGAAGCCGGTAGAACTCACCGAAGATCAATTCGCAGATTTGTTCCCAGAGGGGCAAGAGATCTTGAACGCAGCGATTGAAACTGCCTCCGAGTATGGAGAAGTTGAAACATGAACCTGGATCAACTATCCGCAATGTATCTTGACGATAAGGCTCTTATGGAATGCAATTCTACGATGTCAACAGCCCTTCTGAGGACGTCCAGCAGCGGCGTTGAGGTTGGGCCGGGTATGTTGTGCAGGCCAACGCATCAGCACCATCCAGTGACCCTCTGGGTGGGCGCTACGAGGTCTAATTTTGCATGGTGCTTTGCCCATGCCGTTACGCTAATAGAAGAATGGCAGAACTTTCCATGCTTCTGGATATCGCACAGAATACATACGACAGTTCATAGAATCTATTCCAGAACAGCGCCAGACAAGGTTTAGATTTCAGTGATCTACCAGTTCCTGAACCTATATTCAAGAAAGATGGAAAACAGATAAGCGAGGTTGGCCCGAATGGCTAGGATAAGTGCAGGAGTAAGAATTGGGTTTTGGCGAGGCGGTATGGAACAGAATCACAAAGTCGCCTTTCAACCCAAGGGATACTACGTTGGACCAGATCTTGGTGATCACGTTCCAGGAACTCTTCTAGAACAGAAGCTGATGGAAGGTGTTCTCAAATTTCGGGTTGGGGTGCTCTTCCGCCCCGACTTAGGGAAAAGGCAACGTCTGGAGACGATCCTCATAATTGACGAATGGGTTCCTGAGATGTTCGACTATGAGCATTGGGAAGAAGTGATAAATTAGAATTTTCAAGCCAATTTTCGCAGGGTATAGTGTAAGTATGGGGCTTAAACAAGAGAGGAAAAAGCCATGCCAGAAATTAAAATTGAAAAGAACATTCCAATTCCCGAGACCACGGGAAATGGAGCGTTGTATCCCTTCGCCGAAATGGAAGTGGGCGATAGCTTCTTCGTTGAAGGCAAGACCACCAATCAACTTCAAAACGCTGCCTCTCACTGGCGAAAGCGTAAAGGTTGGAAATTTCGCACCAGAACTGAAGGTAACGGTGCTCGGATCTGGAGGGTTGAATGATGAAAAAGTGGTATGTTGATATCGGTGTTTCGCCCGATACTGGTGAAAAGCAGTATTGGTTCATGAACGACATGGATAATCCGACCTACTGCGAGACCTACTACACGCTGGATCACGCTTTGGCCGTGAACTCTCCCTGTGAGATCGTCTGGCTGCCCAAGGTGAGGCGTCGTATGCGTGAGGTCATGGAGATGAATGCGGAGCTCCCCGAAAAGCAGCGTGAGGTCCTAGGAATTAAGGGAATGATCTGATGGAAATCAAGGTGAAAGAAATCGAAAATTCCACGAAGTGGGGTGTCTATTCCAAGTATGAAACTAACTTCGGTGGTGCAGCTTGGAACTACATCAAGGAGTTCGACACCAAAGAAGAGGCGATCGCTTTCCGTCAAGGATATATCGCTGGAATGAAATGCAGATAACGAAGGCTCAGCGTGATGCTGTTGAACTACTGATCATCGCTATTTCACTATCTGGAAAACAGTTCGCCGACATAATGACGGCTGTGATCTATGAAAGTGCGATGACAGATGATGAAATCGAAATGCTCTCTAATCGTATAGGGCGCATTCCTTCGGAAAGGAAAAGAAATGAATACCTTCTACATCGTAGCGACTGACCGCATGTCATGGGGTCGTGGGACCAAAGATTGGGAAGCTCTCGCACATGCGCTCGTTCACTCTGGGAATAAAGTGACTAGAGCTCTTCTCTTTGAAGTGAAATGCCCAGAAGGCACTTTGGAGCATGAAATCTATGTTAACGAGATGGGATCTATCGTAGCACCTTCAGGTTCGGAGGTTAACGAGATCGCTAACATTGAAGTGAGTGATATTTGCCATAAGTTCTTTACCTACTTCGATGCGACCAATAAGAGTTTTCACGGCTAGTTTCGCATGGTTTACTGGTGGCACGGTAAACGCTAACCAACGAGGTGAAACATGAAACTTGAATATCTGCCCGTTGAGGGCGACGACAGCTATTGCATGTATGCCTTCTACGACGAGAACAAGAACGAAGTGATCTGGAACGGCGTGACGAACTACATGGACCATGTGGCTGGCACCGAGATGGCGCAGTTCACTGTCTGTCGCCGTGGCAAGGTCGTCATCGTGGAAGCATGCGGCTGGTATTCGCCCGACTTCCACTACCGCTTCGAGCTGACCGAGCTACCGGATCGTGTCGTCATTCTTGCAGCGGAAGCAGCCAACCTGCTTGATCGTGCTTGGGATGATGAGACGCCGGTGTCCCGTGGAGAATAAGTGGTCCTGGGCTGATCCGGACCCGGAGGCAGTTCGGTGGAGACGAATGAACAAGAAGCGGATGAGACCCTATGTCTGCAAGTTGGACACAAGACCTCTGTGGCTCAGGTGGCTGTGGCCGACGGTGCTTTGGCTGGGGCTGGCCGTGGTGATAGCAAGGACGCTCTGAGCGCGTCCAGGAGGCGCTTGGACGGCCTAGCTGGGTAGTGGCCTAGTAACCCCAGCAGATGCGGCTCTGGCGGGCTCTGAGTGGTAGCCCGACCTCCCCTCGCGCAAGCGCGGGACCGGAGTGACGCATTATTGTCGGGCCAGGACATTGCGAATTTGTCCCGGCCCGGCTCTTATGCTATTATTAAAAAGCCAAAGGAGAGAGACATGGCAGAAGCAACACGACTCTACTACGATGGGCGGCTGATGCTGACCATCACGTCCACGAGCAAGTTCAAGACGATGCCGGGTATCAAGCTCGACACGCCTGAACAGCGTGAGAAAGCCGCCCTGATCCAGAAAGAGGGCTGGGTGCAGAACGCTGGATATGATCCAGCGTTGTTCTCGATCGTGCATGGCAAGTCGGACCCGGTAGTCTTCTCCAAGATGACCAACGACCTGATCCGCAAGTCGCGGGAGAACCTTGGCACATGAAACAGGCCGCTGAACTTCACGTCTGACGCAACCGATATGGTGGACAATGGAATTCTCGAAAGAGCTTAAATCGGCACTGAACCAAGTGTCGCAGGAGATCGCGCCGGATGCCAAGTGGGCAGACGGTGAGGAGATGGCCGAGATGTGCGTTGACGCAAGACGGCTGGAGATGGCCGGGTTCAAGGCCGAACAGACCGAGGCGCGTCTGCTGATCGACCGTCACGGCTATGGCGAGTTCCTCAAGGAAGCCGCCAAGCACATACTAGGAGGTGAACATGCGTGGAATTCTCATTGACCCGTGGCTGAAGACGATCACTGAGGTTGAATGTGGTGAGACGATAGAAGATATCTATCGTCTGCTCTCCAACCCTCTCGGACCGAAGGTTCACATCTTCACGATGGCGACCTACTGGCCGAACGGAGATACCCTGTATGTCGATGATGAAGGACTACTCAAGCCGAAGATGCGGTTGTTCAACATCGACGGTCAACTGCTCGCTGGCAATGGCCTGATCCTTGGTTCGGACAGGGAAGGCAACTCTGTGGACGCAAAATCGTCCTTGGTGGAAATTCAGAGAATGGTCACGTGGACAAGTTTCTGATAGCTCTGACTGGATCCATCACGTTCTGTGTGGCAGGGCCGTTGGTAGTTCTTTTAGTGATAAAAGACCTACCAATCACATGGATCAACATCTTCCTGGTCGGCGGTATTGAGTCGTTCTTCATCCTGATGGCGATAGAACTCGGGAAGCTGACCAAGCAACTTTGGAGGGACATGAATGATACACGCAATGATTGACATCGAGACTCTCGGTGTCGGCACGCAAGCTCCACTATTTGAAATCGCCTGTGTGCTTTTCAATCCTGAGGACGGTGAAGAGATCTCTCACATGCACGCTCACGTTGATATCATGGATGTGATGTGGCGGACTGGGCGTTGTCCGCAGCCTGGGACGCTGGACTGGTGGCGCGAACAACAGTATGATCCTACTGTTGTTCATGACCGAGTGACTTTAGCCGATTCAGTGGGTGACTTAATCCTTCTTTACGAAGGACAATCGGTAGAAAAGACGTGGGCCAACTCCCCGTCCTTCGATCTCGTTATCCTCGAGGGTCATTTCGCTTCCGTCGGAGAAGAAGTGCCGTGGTCATACCGCGAAGAGCTCGACTTCCGCACCGTGCGCTGGATGGCGAAGCGGAAAGGATGGACGCAACCCAGGACTGCTCCCACCCACAACGCCCTGGAAGACTGCCGACTGCAAGTTGGCCTGCTGATGGAGATGATCTGAGGGAGGCATACTCCTTCCGTATCATGACTCACGCGCTGTTCAAAAGGCTCAGATCCCTTGGCGGGGTCCTGGGCTTTTTCTTTGGCGCAGCTTCTTCAGGTAAAACTTCTTCCCATGTCCATCCATTCAGTTTGGCCTGCTCGTGCCAATCCACGGGTTCCATCATAAACTCCATGAGGTCGGAGACGTAAACCTCTCGGAACTCGTCATCAGTCGACTCTGCGAGCATACGCAGTTCCTCTGCCATGTCGCCTCTGCTGTTTATCTGCTCGTCAGCAGGCGCGGTCTTGTTTATGTATTTCCGGAACCAAGTGCAGATCATCCACTCCAATCCATACTGGAGATCCAGCATGTTGCGGAAGACGTAGGATGATGTGGGCTTGCCGACAGACCTATTGTTGTAGAGCTTGCGAGGTTCGTAGATAACAGCATTGACGACGACAGTGCCGAGATTACGCTTCCCGAATTCACCATCAGTCAGCCACTGGTATAGATCGTTGATCGCAACCTGCTGCGGAACCTCTCCACGACAGACAGCGCGGTAGAGGCTGAGCATAGCGAGCTGATTTCCGTAGGTGTGGATATGAAAGTTGTATTTCCCTCTCTTGGGCCGAGTGCGATACAGCAGAACTTCTCCGGTCTCCGGGTCATGCCGTGGTCTTTCAGGCTGGTAGGGGTTGATCAGCTTCGGGTTATTCATGAGGATAGTTCCTTTTAGACGTGTGGCCAGTGGCCCATATATGATATCAATTAGACGTTGTTTGACAAGGGGCTGTTTGTCACTTCTATATACAATGAGCCCAAAGAGGAACTACCACCGCGTTTTTAAGTTGCTAGGGTTCCTCCGTTTTACTGCTACCAGCTTCCAGTATGGCCTTTCCTTTTATTACTTAATTATCTATAGATTAGTATAAAGAATATAATAAAAACAAGGGGATGGGTCTAGGATAGGATGGCGGACTTACCATACTCTAATAGCAGAGGCTGAATCGGCAGATAACAGGGGTTGTCCTCTTTGGGCTCATGTGGGATAGTCTAAAGCGGGAGATCTTCTTTCTCTTCTTTTCGCATGAATGCAGGTGAGAATGATGACCAACGACTACAACGAAGATACTTACGATCGCAACAATGTCCGGACTCGTCCGCGCTCGTTGCTCACCAGAGGATCCAAGCCTGTGGTGGTCGAAGAGTGGGATGACGAACTCAAAGAGTGGCGACGTCGGATAAAAATGTCCCGGATAAAGTTCGGAGATAAAGAAAAGGGGATCTTTCTAGAAGTCTACCGGAAATGGGGTCGCATGGGAGAAGCGGCAGCCGCCGCTGGAGTATCGACTCAGTGCGTTCGCGCGCACATCGATAAAGACGAGGATTTCGCCGAGGCACTGCTTATCGCTGAGGAGGAATACAAGGATAAGCTCATTGGGCATCACCAAGATCTCGTGTTCAATGGGACGATTAAGAAGAGCTATGATCGCAACGGCAACCTCGTCTCCGAAGAGACAATCTACCCAATCCGACTCATCGAGCTAGAACTGAAGAAGCACGATCAGGGATACCGAGAAAAACAGGAGATCTCTCACAAGCATTCAGGCGGCGTTCTTCTCGCGCCAGCCGAAGTTGATTCAATCGAGGATTGGGAAACTAAGTTCAAGAGGATGAAGGACGTAACGCCGAGCGAGGATCAACTCCAGATTGACCGAGTGAGTCCGTCCGAAGAAGATGAAGATTGACCGAGTGAGTTTGTCCGATCGTCGGTCGGATCTTCCTCATCTTCATCTTCTTCTTCATCTCTATTGAAGAAAACGAAGACGCGAAGAAAAAGAGAGAGAAATAGGAGTTTTCTTCTAAACTTCCTTGGGTTAGGCTGTATATGTGGGGCAACACAGAAAGGGCTACCGCCATGGATAAACGCATTATTAACACGATTTACGGCAAGCAGGCCATGCAACTCTTCGTTGCGGCTGCAAACCTTTGCTTGCTGGTGCCCACCGAAGAGGGGCCGCCCAGCGCGCCGCAAATTGTGCCCGATACTGGCAACCGTCTTATTTATCAGGCGTGGGGCGCCGATCCGTTTAACAGCGGCGTCGGTGTTTACTACAGCCTTGCCGAAGACGGAAGAACGGTGAATATGTGGGATTGTGAAGAGCAGGGCTACAATGTTGAAGAGCTTGGTGTGCCCCTCTACACTTTCCCGCTTGAAGACTTTACCTACAACGTCATGCGGTGGGCAATGGGCTTGGCCTAATAGATAATGGGGATTGGCGCTGCGGCGCCGATCCTTTTGTGGGGGGATAATTCTTCATCTTCTTCTTCCCCGGATAAAGATGGAGATAAAAAGGAGTTGTAATCTAAATCGCAGCTTGTTACCTTGCAAGCATGGGGGGGGCAACCCAAGGAGGCTACCATGTCAAAGCTGCGAGATCCACAACTCCGGGCGCTTATACTTCTTGAAGGAAAGAAGGTGAGCCCTGAGAGGCGGTTTGGTTTTTACCGCTGGATACTCAGGATTCACAGCATGTAAGGAGGCTACCATGTCCAAGTCTGAACTTCGTGAATTCATCAACAAGGTTGTTGCCGAGTATCTGGAAAACGGTGGCGAGATCACAGTCTGTCCGGCTCGCGTGGCCCAAGGCGCTGGATTCCGGCGCAATAAGTCGCCGTTCAACAATCTCGGTGCTGAGATTCCCAGCATCTACGTTCGCTGAGATAGGGGGCGAGTCTCGGATAGGCTCGCCCTTTCTCCTTGGGCTGGATATCATCTTCTTCTTCTTCGTTGACCGATTGAGATAATCTGAGGATGACCGATTGAGATAATGACCGATTGAGATAATCCGAGGATGAAGATAAAGATGAGGATAATGAAGACCTGGAAGAAGACTTCCGTCTAACCAGTGATAAATAAGAGTTGCATTCTAAATCGCAGCTTGTTACCTTGCAAGCATAGGGCAACCCAAGGAGGCTACCATGTCCGAACTCTACCGCGTCAGAATCAAGTATCACGATGGTCACATCGAAGTCGTCGATGTTTCCTTCAGTCAGCTCTGCAGATTCCTCCCTCCTCGCCACAGGAACGAGGTTGAGAGACTTCAGCAGAAGAACTTCTTCGAGGGTATCTCCTCTCTCGATGGTCCTCTCGGAAATGCCAAGCTGGTCAAGGTCCTCTAGGGCCTTGACTTACTAGAACGAATCTTCTTCTTCATCTTCATTTTCGAGACAGCCTGTGTGTGTTCGTCTTCTTTCTTCTCCGAACGAATCTTCTTCATCTTCATTTTCCACATTTGATGAGCGACAAGCGGAAGAAAACGAAGACAGATTTTGACCGAGTGACCGAGTCCGATTGACCGAGTGAGCGATTTTGACCGAGTGAGTCTATCCGATCTTCTTCTTCATTTTCCGCTCCGCTCCGGTCCGCTCCGGTCCGCTCGCCACATTTTCGCCACATTTTTGCCCCAAAAATGCCCAACTTTGGCCCTTGTTTTGCCCCATGCCAGGTGCTACATTAAGCACATGGCCGGGCAATGGTGCCCGCCACCAACACAACACAAGGGGTTTAAAAATGGCTACCAACACCAAGGCCAACACCAACACCAAAGCCAAGGCCAAGGCCGCTGCGCCCGCGCCCGTAAAGGCCACCGCCACGCGCTACCAGCTTGCGCCCACTTGGCCCGCCAAGCACAAAAGCGGCAATAGCATACGTTGCTACCTTTACAAAGTTGCCGCCCAACTTAACGCCCAACACAAGGGCGGGTTTACCGTGCAGCAATACGCCACCGCGCTTGCCAGCGGCCTTAACGCATGGGTGCAAAGCGGCGGGCGCGCGCCCAGCGCGGGCTTTGGCACCGCCCAAAAGCCCAACGGCAATTGCATGGCCCACGCCCGCTGGCCCGTTACGCAAACCTACCTTGTGCCCGTGCAGGGCAGCTAACACCGCCACGGCGCGCGCTACACGGCGCGCGCCACCGCCACCAACACAAGGGGTTTGCCCAATGCACATGCATACGCTTTTGCCAATTGCCGCCGTTGCCACCGCCGCGCTTATGGCGTGGCCCAAGGTAGTTGCTACCGTGGCCGCGCTAGCCACGCTGCACTAGGCCACTACACCCGCCCCCAAGCACGGCAAAGGCCGTCTGGGGGCGGCAGGCCGGGGCTCGACCAACCCCATCTAACAATCAACCTGGACCAAAATAGAAAAGAAAACTGGACTTATTAGGATCACAACATGTGATGCTTTTATTGCATATCGTCGTATGATAATGTGCCACATGATAGTCATAAAGAACTTCTCGCTATAGGTGTCAATATGAAGGAACATATCGTGAACTGGTCAGAAAACTTAGATCACGAAGAAGTTCTTCTCAAGCATTATCATAAGCAGGGTAAGAAAAAGGCTCACTTGTGCCCTGATTGGGATTACATGGCGATTCACGAAGATTCCCCCGAGTTTGAATGCTGTCTTTGTAATGAATACAAAATTTCCCAGTAATGTAATTTGGAGGCCGATGAAAGGCTCGCAAGAGGCCTTCCTTTCATCCACGCCTATCTTTGAGGTATTATTCCACGGCACCCGAGGAGGAGGCAAGACTGATTGCCTGCTCATGTCTTTTGGGATGCACGTTGGAAAGGGTTTCGGCGCTGCCTGGAAAGGCATTCTCTTTCGTCAAACGTATAAGCAGCTAACGGACGTCATCACGAAGACGAAGAAATGGTTCCCGCAGATTTGGCCGGATGCGAAATTCAATCATTCGGAGCATGTGTGGACTTGGCCGACGGGGGAGCAGCTTCTGCTTCGCCAGTTTCAAAAACCTGACGACTATTGGAATTATCACGGACACGAGTATCCGTGGATCGGCTGGGAAGAGCTTTGCAACTGGTCGACTGAAGAGGGATATAAGAGGATGATGTCGTGCTGTCGGAGTTCCCAGAAGGGAATGCCGCGCATGGTCAGGTCGACAACGAACCCATATGGTCCTGGGCACAATTGGGTGAAATTTAGATTCAAGCCTCATTTGTTGAACATGGTGGTTCAAAAGGATCTCGTTGATGAAAATGGGATGAAAGAACCTCCTCGTTTGTCGATCATGAGCCATATTGATGAGAACAAGGCTCTGCTCGAAGCTGATCCGGATTATAAGCAGAAGATCGCCGCTGCGGCGCGAAATGAAGCGGAGAAGAAGGCTTGGCTGGAAGGTTCTTGGGATATCGTCTCCGGAGGCATGTTTGACGATGTTTGGGATCCACAGTATAATGTGGTTCCAGACTTTGAAATCCCTGAATCGTGGAAAATAGTTAGATCTTTTGACTGGGGCGCGAGCAAGCCTTTCTCTGTTGGATGGTGGGCTATCTCTGATGGATGTGACTTCCAGCTCCCCGACGGGAGTTGGAAATCGACTGTTCGCGGAGATGTGTTCAGAGTCAAGGAATGGTATGGATGCACAGGAAAGCCAAACGAAGGTTTGGATTTACTCGCGGTTGAAATTGCCGAAGGAATCGTCAAGCGTGAATTAGAGTGGGGATGGAGGCGCTTGGGTGATAATTGGTGTCGCGTGAAGACTGGAGTAGCAGATTCACAGATTTTTGCGGCTGAAAATGGCAATTGTATTGCGACTGACATGAAAGTGAAGATTCGTTTAGACGACGGTTTTCGCTATCCTGGAATCAAGTGGATGCCAGCAGACAAAAGACCGGGTTCTAGGGCGACTGGATGGAATCAGATGCGTCAAAGAATGAAAAATGCTCATCCGAATAAAAAAGTCGTCAATGGAGAGACTCTTCTTTATCCTCGCGAGAGGCCCGGATTGTTCGTTTGTGAGTCGTGTAAGTGGTTCTTTGAGACAGTTCCAGTGCTTCCTCGAGACGAGAAGAATATGGACGACGTAAATAGTGACGCCGAAGACCATATTGCAGACGAAACTCGCTATCTGGTCCGTTGGGTTCAAGCTCCGGCGTCATCTGGAGCCGTGACTGGTCATTTTTGACTTGCCACAGATTATAGACATGAGCTAGGTTCTGAATTATGCCCACAATACTCTCATCAATTCACCCAGAAGCATCTCAGGCGAAGCCAGATTGGACTCTTATGCGTGATGCGTATAAGGGTGAGCGGCAAGTCAAGAGCAAGAACACGGTTTATTTGCCGATGACTAGCTCTCAAATCGCTGATGGTGGTCTGAATAGCGTTGAAAGTCTTGGATATCGAGCCTATATGGCCTATAAAATGCGAGCGAGGTTCCCGAACTTCACTCGAGAGGCGATTCAGCAGGCTTTGGGCATGATGCACTCCCAGCCGCCTGAAATCAAGCTTCCAAAGGCGATGGAAAAGATCACAAGTCGCATGGGGGAGCCTCTAAAAGTCGTTCTGCAGAAAATTAACAAGGAACAGTTACTGACTGGACGAGTCGGTGTGATGGCTGATCTTCCGACGAATCCTGAACCCGGAGAAGACATTCCGTATTTGGCGACATATTTGCCAGAGAGGATCATCAATTGGGATGATGGGCGAGTTGAGCAGATTGTTCCCCAAAGGCTCAATCTGGTAGTCATCAATGAGAGCGAATACGAACGAAATTCCGACTTTTCTTGGACTGCAGAAGAGAAGTATCGCGTTCTGGTGATGGGCGATATTCTCGATAATGAAACTTCTGGTCTTTATCAGCAAGGTGTATTCGACGAGACTAATTTTGATCCTTCTAAGCTGATTGCACCGACTTGGCGTGGTCGGACTTTGAACAAGATTCCATTCGTCTTCATCAATTCTTGCGATATCACTCCTGATGTTGACGATCCTCCTCTACTCGATTTGGGCAATATGTGCATGGCGATCTATCGATCCGAAGCAGACTATCGCCAGAATCTTTTCATGCAGGGCCAAGATACTTTCGTAACAATCGGCGGCGGTTGGGACGAAACAGACGAGGTTCGAGTAGGCGCTGGCGCTCGTATTGATCTACCGCAAGGTGGTGATGCGAAATATGTAGGTGTGACGAGCGCTGGTCTTTCTGAGCAACGACAGGCACTAGAGAATCTGGAAATGCGAGCAGGAAGCATGGGAGCCCAGACTCTTGATTCTGTTAGCAGAGAACGAGAGTCTGGTGACTCCTTGCGAATTCGCATGGCGGCTCGGACCGCAGATTTGAATACGATTGCCGATACTGGTGCTGCTGGTCTAGAACAAGTTTTGAAGATTTGCGCTGAATGGATGGATGAAGATCCAAGCGAAGTCAGTGTTATTCCGAACAAAGAATTCGGCGAAATGCCACTCACGGGACAAACTATGGTCGAGATCGCTACTGCGAGAAATCTCGGCTGGCCGATTTCTGCCAAATCGATGCACGACCTCTCTCGGAAACGTCGTATGACGACGAAGACGTTTGAGGAAGAGATCGCTGAAGCAGAAAAAGAAGCGGAGAACGAAGATTTCGTCTTCGCTAAGAAGAAGGATGGAGACCGTGCGGCTCTCCAGCCTAATGATCCGAACGATCCAGATGGTGAAAACAACGTTCCGGGTCAAACCACAAACCCAAGCGGGCGTGACGCCCAATAAAAAGGAGATAGAACGGACATGGATCCGCTCGAAATCAATTATGACAGCATGGATGCTGTTCCTGAGGAATTTCGTTCACTTTATAGCGAAAAAGATGGGAAAGCAGTTCTAACAGGAATCTCTGGAATCAAGACTCCTCAAGACGTCTTGAATGTGCAGGAGGCATTGCGAAAAGAGCGTGAAAATCACTCTGCTGCTCGCGAAGCCCTGAAGCCTTGGAAGGCTTTGGGTGAAGATCCTGCTGAAATCCAGGCGAAGCTTGATCGAATTGGCGAATTGGAAGCTGCCGCTGAGGGAAAGCTTGATGAATCTGCGATTCAAAAGCTTGTAGAGCAGCGTCTCGGTCAGAAAACTGCTCCTCTTGAACGTCAGCTCAAAGAAACAACCTCCAATTTGGAAGAACTCAAGTCTGAGAACGAAAAACTGAAGAATACGCTCGTAACTCGCGATCGTAATGACGCTATTCGTTCTGTGGCTACTGAAATGAAGGTTCTGCCGACTGCAATCGCTGATGTCGAGCTTGTCGCTGGTCTTTATCTTGAACGTGATGAGACCACTGGTGAGTTTATTGTCAAAGCGGATGCGAATGGCGTGACTCCGGGTGCAGATATTCGCCAATTCATGAAAGAGATGCAGAAGCTGCGTCCTCACTGGTGGCCTCAATCGCAAGGTGGTGGCGCTGGAGGCAGCAAGGGAACAGGCGACTCTGAAGACAACCCGTGGTCGAAAAACGGCTGGTCTATCACCAAACAAGGCGAATATATCAAGCAGAACGGAATGTCGAAAGCTCAAGAAGCTGCAAAATCCGTTGGTTCTTTCGTTGGAGCAACAAGACCTCCCGAACCGAACAAATAGACTTGCAAACGCTTTTTCTTTGCGTTACAAGGTATTGTGGCGCTGGTATGGTAGCCCGCCGCAAGCCCCGCGCCCCGGTGAAAACCCCACCTTTCGCCGGGGCGCACTCCCACAAAAAACCCTGTTGCAATCTTTCTTGCATCACCCTATGGTGATGCGTGACGTGATGTCATCGCATTTCAGCGACATGGGTCGCTCTCCCCTCAAAATTGCCAAGAAAGGTTTAACTCATGGCAGCAGGACCTACGACTCGGGTGAGCGACCTCGTTGTCCCCGAAGTCTTTACTCCCTACACTCAAGTTCTTACGGAAGAAAAGAGCCGACTTGTTCAATCTGGTCTGCTTGCTCGCTCCGAAGCTCTTGACAATCTTCTCTCTGGTGGTGGCATCACTTTCCAGGTTCCTTCGTTCCGTGATCTCGACAACGACGAAGATCGCGTATCGACTGATACCTCGGTTCCGTTTGCAGATGCTGACGCTTCTCTTCCGGCTGGTGTGGCTCGACCGCCCGACCCGCGGAAGATTCTGACCCAGAAAGAAATCGCCGTTCGACTGAATCGCAACAACTCCTGGTCTTCGAGTGACCTTGCTGCGATTCTTGCTGGCGCTGATCCGATGCAAGCAATCGCGAATCGTGTTGCTTCGTATTGGGCTCGTCGTCTCCAAGCAGCTTTCATCGCAACTTGGAACGGTGTTATCGCTGACAATACTCTCAACGACTCGGGAGATTATGTCAACGATATCTCGGGCGCAAGCTTCGTCGATGGCGTGACCAACTTCTCTGCCGAAGCGTTCCTCGACGCTGCTCAGACGATGGGTGATTCCCAAGAGGATCTTGTCGCTGTGGCTGTTCACTCTGTCGTCTACAACCGGATGCAGAAGAACAACCTGATCGACTTCATTCCGGATGCTCGTGGGGAAATCACCATCCCGACCTTCCTTGGCCGTGAAGTTATCGTTGACGATGGTCTGCCGCGAACTGGTTCGGTGTATGACACCTGGATCTTCGGCTCTGGTGCGACTCAATTTGGTGTTGGCACTCCTCCCGTCGCCACCGAAGTTGATCGCAAGCCGGGCGGTGGTAATGGTGGTGGTCAAGACGTGCTCTACTCGCGCGTTATGTGGACGATTCACCCGACTGGTCACGCATGGGTCGGCACCGCTGGCGATGGTGGTCCCGCGAATACTGGCACCGCTGGCGATGATCTTGATGAAGCTTCTTCGTGGAATCGCGTGTATCCCGAGCGGAAGCAGATCAAGTTCGCTCGTCTCGTTACCCGCGAAGCGTAACTTCTTGGAGGGCGGCTTCGGTCGCCCTCCTTCACATCTGGAGGTATCCAAATGACAGCCAGAATGCGCCACCTTCGTCATCGTGAATTAGACGGTCTTGCTCGTGATCGTCTTGATCATACGAAAGATGCCCTCTCGTTGGGCATTGTTCCAGGTGCGAAACCGACATACGTTTTCACGGCAGACAATTTGACGAATCAGCTCACTGTGGCTGGTGAAGACAATCTAGCCGCCGATAATCCACGAGTTATCCTTGAAGGTTCTCTACCCGCTGAACTAGATACAGGTGTTCTGTATTGGATCGCAGATGCGGGACTTAACCTCTACACTCTCCATCCAACAAAAGCTGATGCCGCCGCTGGAACAAACACTGTCGCTTTCACTGATGATGGAACCGGCACATTGGTCATGACAATTCTCGATTAATGGTCAAAGGTCTCAAAAGAAGCCTGAGCAATAACCTCGACTTGCTCACGAAAGAAACCGGAGCCTTCCCACTTTGGGGAGCCTATTTCCACTTGGGTCCAGATTATGAAATTGATGAAGATGTTTGGGTTCGTCTGATCAATGATGGACTAGGTGGTCCAAAAACTTTTCTCAGTGAACAAGATCCTCTGTATGTTGATGGAAAAATTCCAGGTATTAGTGGTCGTCTAATTCTGATTTCTCTTCGAATTGGTTTTCTACTTCCTGCTGATAGGGGCAAAAACAGAGACAGAGAAAGATCTGCAACAGTTGCTCTTGATATAGGAACCGATGATAGCCCAATCATAATTCTGCCTCATGATCTTCAAGTCAAACAAAGAGGTGATGGCATGAATGACGTAAATGTGACATGGTTTGGCTACACGCTAGATACGTGGGAAGCAAATGGTGCCAAAATCTTGATGAAGGCAACTGCGCCATGCACGATCAATCGAATTGAATATGTTATCACAAGGATCTGAAAATGGAAATGGAAATCAAAGAAGCACTCGCTCAACTCGACTCGATGGAAGATTCTCACTGGACTGCCGATGGTGCTCCTGCGACTGCCGCTGTCACTGAAATCATTGGTCGTAAAGTAAGCCGTCAAGAAATCATCGACGCTGCTCCAAAATTCACGCGAGAGAACATGGATCTCAGTGAGAAACAAGAAGAGGAGCAAGAACAAGAAGAAGAGGAAGAGATGATCGACATCTCTCTTCTTGAAGATTTCTCTGTAGAAGAGCCCATGGATCCTTCAGAACTGGTCGAGAACTTTCTGAAGAAGATGGATCCTAAGCTTCTTCCTCAAGTGATGGATATTCTGACTAAGCAGCTTCAAATCATCGAAGAGAAAGAAAAGCAGCTTCAAGAGATGAAGCGGAAAGTGAAGCTTTGCCGAGCTACGACTTCTTCGTGGATCAAGCAGCTTATTCCCGATATGACCAATCAGGAAGCGATCAAGGCTTACATTCAATCTTCTTTCAATAATCGAATGAAGAAGTCTAAGCAGATTCAAGAAATCCTTGGTGGACTGAAGCCTTCTGACATCGCCAAGCTGGATCCTCGAGCTGCTATTGACAAAGCTTTTGCGCGAAAGACTGGCCGTGGTGGCCAACGCCCGGTGCGCTAATGGTAATGCCGCGCTCAGAACGCCTCAGAGGCCCTCAGAGCGCCCTTTTGCGGGCTGCCCTATACTATGCCCGCAAGCGGCGCTTGCGGCGCTTGCAGGGCGGTTCTAGCGGTCCTGCGACATACTCGCAAAATAGATATCAGGATCTAGTTGGGTCTAATATCCAGAAAACTGGTTACACGGTTTCTTCGAGATATTTCGAATTCTCTTTCTGGTTCAAAAGGTCAGCCAGTGGAAGCTCTATGAGAATTTTCTCTGAGCTTAACGATACTCAGGTCTTGATAAACTCTAGCGGAACTATTACGATCGAAGTTCATAGTAGTGGTAATCTTCGAATATTCGATGCGACCACTACTGATGCGACTTCGGAAGGTGTGGATTATCATCTGTATTTTCAGTATGACGCACAAACTCAAACTTACGATTTCAGACTTGACGGTGTTTCTCTGACTCCCGGAAGTGGACTAAACGTCAGTGTGAATTCTGGTGGAGACTGTGCCCTCAACTCTACTTTGAACCTATTCTCTCTCACTAACGGAACTCAACCCTTCATTGGTGATTTCGGTGATCTTTGGGTTCATTGCACTGATAACCCACAAGGATACAGTTCTTTCGCTGATGAATCTGGACAACCGAAAGATTTGTCTTCACTTCCAACTCCAGACATCTGGCTCGGTGGTGATCTCACTGCTGCTGATATCAATTCTGGCGATAACCTAGGATTGGTCCCGACTCCTTTGGATGTCGTTGCCGGAAACTTCACGGATCTGTAATAATGGCTTTCATTGTAGAAGACGGAACAGGAATTGCAGACGCCAACTCTTATGTTGACGTTGCATATGCTGACGCATATTTTCTAGATCGTGCAAACTCTGGTTGGAGTTCTGCAGATACGTCTTCTAAGGAAATAGCACTTGTCAAAGCCACTGACTATGTTGAAATAAGGTTCAGAGACAAGTGGAAGGGTATTCTTGCCCCAGAAGCAACAACTCTTTCATTTCCTCGTCAATATCTCTATAACCGTAAGGGAGAACTCGAAACTGGAATTCCTGAGGACGTAAAGAAAGCTGTTTGTGAGTATGCTGTTCGGGCTCTTTCTGCAGATCTACTGCCTGATCCTACTGTATCAGATAGTGCAAAAGCTTTGAAGAAGACTTTTGAGAAAGTCGGACCTATCGAGACAGAAGTAGAATACCAAGATGGATCTGCTCGTCCTGATATTATTCGTCCTTATCCTGCTGCTGACAGACTCCTAACTTTCTGGACGACCAGTGTTGGAGGCGTTATCAGATAATGGCGATCGACTATGCAAAACTCGCTGCTACTGCTCAGAGACTAATCACTGATGCTGGTCGAACAATCACTCTCGTCAGACCAACAGAATCTCCCGCAGATCCAACTCAGCCTTGGAACGGTCCTTCGGGGGGCGAGACAACCCTAGACGTGCCCGGTGTTCAACTCCTCCCTAATTCCGTTCGCATCTTTGGGTTGTCCGCTCTCGGTGATGCAAATGAATTTCGTGGCTTGGTGACTTATAGCGAGCTTGTCTATGTGGTTTTCCCTGGAGAGAATGATCTTTCTCAATTTACTTTTGTTCGTGATAATGGCATTGATTTCCAAATAGAAGCGACACAAGAGCTGAAACCCAAGGACGTTACTCTCGTCGGCTACATTGGAGTTCGTCGATGAGCTTGACTTACAAAGAAGCTAACGATGAAATGCTGTCTATTCTGAAGACAGCGTGGGATACCACTGGTCACAAGATGTTCTGGGAAGCAGTTCGTGACCAAAGAGAGATTGATCAGTCGCCATGGGCGACGGTCGTTGTTCGACATGCGGCTGGACAACAAGATACTTTAGGCGGAATAGGAAACAGACAATTTCTTCGCTTAGGAACGATTGTCGTCACTATCAATACTCCATCAAGTTCTGGCTTGTCAGAAGGCTATAACTTGGCTAAAGTCGTGTCAGATGCCTATGAAGGTGTATCGTCACCAAATGGAATATGGTTCCGCAACGTTCGAATCAATGAATTAGGTAGAGAAGGAACTTTCTTCCAGACTAATGTAGTCATTGATTTCGAATATCATGAAACGAAGTAAAGGAGGCCAGGAATGGCACAGGTCCCTAAGATCGACTCCAATATCACCGGCCTCGCTTATGCGGAAGAAGCCTCTCTCGGCCTTCTGCCCGGTGAAGGGGGTCTTGGCGGCACACCAGTCTGGAAACGACTGAACCCGAACAGCTATAGCGATTTTGGCGGTGAAATCATCACTGTAGCACCCAATCCGATCAACCCTTCTCGTCAACGACGTAAAGGTGTGACTACGGATCTCAATGCTTCTGGTGGATTTAATCATAGTCTCACCTATGAGAATCTCAGCGATATGATGCAGGGTGTGTTCTTCGCTGATATTCGTGCCCAAGCAGAAGAGACTGTAACTGCTGTTGATACCGATACGGTCAACCCAGACGAATACGAAATCGCTGATACTTCCGGCTATCTGGTCGGTAATCTCGTCATGGGTAAGAATTTCGTCAACGCTGCGAACAATGCCGTCAACAAAGTGACTGCAATCGTTGCAAATATTTCGGTAGAAGTTGCTGATGGTCAGCTAGTCGCAGAAGCTTCTCCTCCGGCGAACGCGGTTCTCAAGGTAGTTGGTTACGAATTCGATGACGCTGATGCCGTTATCGACGTATCTGGCAATCTTCCTCGTTTGACTTCGAACGGAGGTTTGGCTGACTTCACCACTCTTGGGCTTGTCCCGGGTCAATGGGTTTACATTGGAGGTGATGTAACTGCAAATTCGTTCAGTGACGCAGCGAATAACGGGTTCAAGCGTATCCGAGCGGTTGCTACCGATGGCATCACTTTCGATAAGTCCGATTCTGCGATGGTCGGTGATGCGGGTATCGCTGGTAAGACTATTCGTCTTTTCTACGGCGATGTTCTTCGCAATGAAACTGGCTCTCTGATTCGTCGTCGAACTTACAACATCGAGCGAACTCTCGGTGCTCCTGACGATGCTTCTCCTTCTCAGATCCAGTCTGAAGTTTTGAAAGGTGCTGTTCCTAACGAAGTGTCTTTCAATATCCCACAAGCGGATCTTGCTTCTGTGGATTTCACTTTCGTTGCGACTGACAATGAACAACGTGATTCTGCAACTGGTCCTAAGCAGACGAATGTTCAAGATCCTGTTGCGGCCACTGAATACAACACTTCGAGTGACATCGGTCGTATTCGTTTGGCTGCCGTGTCAGATGTTGACGAAGCACCTACGGCTCTTTTCGCTTATGTGACTGAGGCAACAATCAACATCAACAATAACGTCACGCCCAACAAAGCGGTTGGAGTCCTTGGCGCTTTTGATGTGACTGCTGGCACGTTTGAAGTATCTGGCGAACTGACTGCTTACTTCTCGAATGTTGCAGCGACCCAAGCCGTCAGGAACAACTCTGATGTGACTCTTGACATCTCGTTCGTCAAAGATAACACGGCAATGATCATCGATCTGCCTCTGATCTCTTTGGGCGATGGTCGTCTAAATGTGGAGGTTGATCAGCCTATCACACTGCCTCTTTCCACTGACGCTGCTTCTGGTCAAGACGTCTCTACTGATCTAGATCATACCGCTCTGATCACATACTTCGATTATGTCCCGAGCGCCGCATAACCACTAGACGGGTGGCTTCTAGTCACCCGTCACAACATACTGGAGAACTGAATATGGGAATGTATGATGTTTTTGAGACCGATGAGGATCTCGAAACTTCTGGCATCTGGCTGGACTATGGCGATTTCCGCGTGAAAATCGCATCTGCTGGTCAAGGTAACAAGAAATATGTGAAATATGCCGAAAAAGCCTTGAAACCTGTTCGCAAGGCTATGCAGGCTGGCGCTCTTTCAAATGAGCGATCAATGTCCATCATGTCGGATATCTACGCCAAGACCATTGTCCTTGATTGGGAAACCATGAAAGAGGGTGAGCTTGTCAAGGGTATCGAATCACGTGATGGGCAGATCATGCCCTTCAATTACGAAAACGTTCGTCAAGTTTTCATCGATCTTCCTAACCTGTTCATTGATATTCAAGAGCAGGCCAACTCTATCGCTAACTTTCGGAAAGCAGAACTAGAGGAAGAATCGGGAAACTAGTATCTGTCCTTGAATACCAAATGGATCAAGGACACATCGAAGAACAGATCATCAAGCAAGCCGTTCGCAGCGGCTTGCCAATACCTGATCGCATCCAAAATGCCCCTAGTATTTTGCCCGGCCTGGAGCTATACTATATCGGGTTCTTGGACTTGACTTCAACACGTTCACTCGGCGGTTTTGGTGTCGGTCCTATTCCGTGGCTCGCGATACAGAAGTATTGTGAAGTTCTAGAACTAGACGATGATCAAACTGCGGCAATGCACCATCATGTCGCTGAAATGGATAAAGCATACATCAAGCACCTTCAAAAGAAGAACAAGTGATGCCGACTCTCCAGTTTTCGAAAAATATTCGTCGTCGTGGCCGACAATTTGAAAACTCTGCTTCTGAGTTGGTTAGGACTATGGCCCGGAGGACTTTGCGGTCATTGGTTCTGAATACGAAAGTTGACAAAGGCGTAGCTCGTTCTAATTGGCGTGTCGGTATCGGTGCTCGTCCTACAGCCGTTATCGAACCTTATGTTCGCTATCCCAAGGGATCCAAAGCCTTGGGTCAGGGAATCAATGAAAGTGCGAATGCTGCCGCTGCGATCGCTGCTGGTAATGCGCGAATTAATTCTGTGAGAGGTATCAGCGGCGTCGGTTTGAAAACTGCAATCTATATCACGAATAACGTATCATATATCCAGAAAGCGTTGGTGGGCGGCGCTGTTGAAGCATCAACCGTGGAAGCTCGGGCATCGATCCGAAACTTCCGCTTATTCGTGGATAGATAATGGTTACTGAAAATGTAAACATTAGATTTCGAGAATCTGGTGCTAGAGTAATCAAGCGTCGAATTGACGAAATTGGTAAAGCGGCGAATAACGCAACTCGCGGGATCTTCCTTCTCCAGCGAGCTCTATTCGTAATTGGTGGTGCTGGCATCGCTCGCGGGCTTCAGCGATATGCTGATGCTCTCACTAACGTAGAGAATAGACTACGACTCACAACTTCCAGCACGGCAAATCTAGAAGCAGCCCAAAGTCAACTCTTCGACGTTGCTAGAAGAAGTCGATCTTCTTTCCAGGCTACTGCTGACGTCTACAACCGAATTGCGCTTTCTGCGCGAAATCTCGGTGTTGGCCAAAAACAGATTCTGGACGTCACCGAGACTTTGCAGAAAGCTGCCATCATCTCTGGTGCGTCTGCACGAGAAGCAAATGCTGCTCTAATCCAGCTTGGGCAAGGTATCGCCTCCGACCGTCTGTCTGGTGACGAACTTCGTTCTGTTCTTGAACAGCTTCCTGCTGTTGCCGATATCATCGTTGATTATCTCAATGAGACCCAGCAATTTGGAACCGTTACTCGCGGCACTCTGCGAGAACTTGGTCGTGAAGGTAAGCTGACTTCTGAGCTAATCTTCAGAGCAATCCAATCTTCTAAATCTGATATCGATAAGCTTTTTGCTGAAACTCAGCCAACGATTGAACAAGCTTTCAATGTTGCGAAAACTAACTTCCTGGAATTCTTGGACGCTTTTGATGATGCGACTGGTGCTAGTGCCGCAATCGCTAATTTGATCATCAAAATCTCTGAAAATTTCGATGTTCTTCTAACTGTGATAGGTGGAGTCGCGGCTGCTCTAGCGGGCCTATTCGCTTCAAAAGTAATTCGTTCTTTCACTTCGTTTATCGCAAAACTTAGAATATCTGGCGGTGCTCTTGCAAGACTAAGAGCTCTACAAGTCGCCTACACGAAAGCACAAGTGGCTTCAACTGCTGCTGTTGTGAATGATACTCGCGCAAGAGTAGCTAATCTTCAACAGATGACCGCAAGATCTGCTGCCCAAGTGCGAGCCGCTCAGATAGAATATGCAGAGGCTGCTGCTGCATTTCAAAACGGGCGAGCCAGAGACGCATTGACTGGGAGGTTCATTTCAAACGCTGCTGCTCGTGATAGACTGACTGCTGCAAGTATTCGTCTCGCGAATGCTGAACGTGTCAACCTTGGGCTGACTACAAAGCTCACTGCTGCGAGAACTGCTGCTGCTGCTGCTGACAACGCGGCGGCGGCTGCTGCTACCCGTGCAACTGCTGCCAGAGCCGCTCAGGGAGGCGTTCTGACGCGTCTGAGCGCCACCTTCCCCACACTGGCGGGCGGTGCTAGGCTGGCGGGCGGTGCCGTCCGTGGATTGTTTGCTCTACTCGCAGCGAACCCAATCGGTGCGGTCGTTACTGCGATAGGTCTCGCAGTTGCTGCTCTATTCACTTTCGGTGATAGAATCAAAGTCACCGAAGATGGCGTGGTTTCTTTGAAAGATGCTGCAATCGCTGCTTTCCAGCTAATCGTAGAGGCTGTCGCTCCCGTCGGTCGCTACATTAGAGATTCTTTAGGATCTGCTTTCTCTTTCATTGGCGAAAAGTTTAATGAAGTTGGAAAAAGTATCAAGGATTTCGTTGTAAGATCAATTGAAATCATCTTTGATGCGTTCACAGCCGTTCCAAGGTTTATCGCTGGCGTGGTGGCTGGCATCATCGCCGTATGGGATCAACTTCCGCTTGCTCTTGGGTATATCGTAGATCAGATCACTGATTTCTTTGCAACTGGTTTCGAAAATATCGCTAATCTCGGCATTGAGGCTGTAAACGAAATCATTCGAGGATTTAACCTAATCGCTGATACAGCAGTAGGTGAAAAACTCGGACTAACGGTTAAAGATACCTTAGATCCAGTAACTCTCGATAATCTTAGAACGAATTTCGGTGCTGGTGGTAAAGAAGTCGGAGAAGCATTCACAGAAGCGTTCACATCTACTTTCGAAGGTGGCAGGGTAAGAAATGTTCTTAGTAGATTTGGCGACGCTGTAATCAAAAGAGCGCGTCAGAATATCGCTAATGAAGAAATAGGAACTATCACTGATTCTGAACTTCCTCCGTCTATCCCACCGGGGAGTGATGATGGTGGTGGCTCAGGAAGCGGTGGTGGCACTTCTGCAAATTTTGCTTCTGAGCTATCCGCTATTCAGGACAAGATCGAGCTTGAGAGAATGTATGGTGTTCAAAAAGAGATCACTAATAACATCCTTTCTATCGAAAAGAACCTCAAGCGCGAACTTTCGGAAGTGGAGGCTCAGCAAGTTGCAGAAGCAACACGGCTTCTTGAGATTAGTAAAATCCAAGGCGAAGTTCTTCAAGAAATTCTCGGACCTCAAGAAACTCTTCGTTTCACGCAGTCCGCGCTCAATGAACTATTTGCTGAAGGTGCGATAACTCTGGAGCAATACAACACCAAATTGCGAGAGACACAAATCGCTGCTGACCGCGCTGCCAACACTCTCGGTGGTGGGTTCCGTGCTGCAATCGCTTCGAGTATCCAATCGGCTGGTCAGTTCGGCGAAACGCTTGGAAACTTCGTGGTCGGTGCGGCAGGCAAAGCAGCAGACGCTATCGTTGAGTTCGCGAAGACTGGTCAGTTCAACATTCGTGCGTTCTTCCAAGATCTGTTCGCACAGTTGCTGCGTCTCGCGGCCCAAAGACTTCTTCTCCAGTTCATTGGTGGCTTCTTGGGTATTCCTGGGGCTGGTCTGACTGGAGTATCTGGCGGTGGGACAATCCCCGGTGCTCGTCTTGGCGGCTCGATATTGCCTTCCTTTGCTGGCGGTGGTAGCCTCAGTCCAACTGGACCCGGTTCGACTGATACTGAGATAGTGGCATTCAACAAGCGCCCTGATGAAAGAGTTGACATCCTAACTCCGGGTCAGCAAGCCGCACAGAACAGAAGGCTTAATGGAATGGATGGAACTCAGGCTGCTCCTGTTGTCAACTCTACCACGAATGTGGCGGCTGTCATTTCGCCTTCCGATATTGTCGGCGCGTTTGACAATTCAGAAGGTGAAACTGTTGTCGTCAACATGATTCAGCGAAACGCCTCCACAATCAGACAAATCGTTCAGGGGTGAAGAATGCCGTTTTCAACTGGAACTGCGAATACTCCCGGTGAACTTCTTTCTGCAATCAATACCCTAGTTACTGCGAATGGCTGGACTAAGATTAGTGGAGAAACTGATCAGGTTCCGGTTTCTCCCAAATCAGCGAGGTATTGGCGTCTCCTCTGGATTGAGAATGAAGACGTCAACAATGATTTTCGCGAACTGAACAGCATTGAATTCCGCTCCACTCTGGGCGGCGCTGCCATTTCAGGAACTTGGTCTACTCCCGGTGTCGCGAGCGGGGCTCCTCCGGGTTATTTTCGTTCTGCCGACATAAATGACGATGTGTTCTGGATCAAGTTGGATTGTGGATCTCCGACTATCGTTCGTGAATGTGTGGTCCAATGTCAAACTGACAATGAGTCTCCTCGTGATTTCTTCATTCAGTGGTCGAATGATGATCTCACTTGGACCACTATGTTCGGCGTGAATAACTTGTCTTGGGTTGATAATGAAACGAAAACTTTTCAATTCGATGATGGATATCTGTTCTCCGATCACATAAGCTCAACTCAATGTGTTCGTGCTGGTTACGATGTAAGAGAAGTTCCAGTTCCTATTCTACCATACACTGATTCTTTCTCTCAAAGTTGTAACGATAGATTCATTTGGCAGGCTCCTGGATACGATGCTAATCGTCGTATCTATATAGAAGCTCGCGGACATTTCAATGCCGCCACTAGCACGAGCTTCTTGGAAATCGGTATCAGCCCAGAGTATGACTCTGCAAACCCGTATCTTGGTCAGCAAATCGGCGGATATGGGAAGGTGTTTCATCTATTTGATGTGAATCCAGTAACCTATTGGATTTATATGAATGACACCAGATTGATCGTTGTGACTAAGTCTGGAACGTCCGATTATACTTCATCGTATATAGGATTCCTGGCTGCTTTCGCTACTCCTGATGATTATCCTCAACCTCTTTTCTTGTCTAGCACAAGCAATGATCTTAATTTCTTGAGTGAGAACAACAATCGTTTCTCTTCTATGGCAGATCCTGGAGATGGTTGTGCTGCTGTTCGTCTTTGGGATAATTCTTGGAATATCCTAGAGAACAGAGGCGATAGCTCCTTGGCTAATCTGTATCAAAGAAATATAACTTTCTGGACTTGGCCGTTTCATGTTGGTTCTACTTTCATCGGAAGTTGGCCCAATATCGTTGTCGGTGATTATCAAACATTTGATACTCACTGGCTAAATCAACAAGACCCAACAAATCAGAACGATGTTCCGTTGTATCCAGTTCTTGTTCAAAACAAGACCTATGGAAATATCGGTGCTCTTCAAGGAGTATTCGCTGTTCCAGGTTCTACATTAGCACCAGAACAAGTTTTCGCTATTTCTGGTCAAAATTACAGAGTCTTCCCAAACAGAACTAGAAGGGAAGGCTGCAACTGGTTCGTGGTGAGAGAAAACTAATGGCATACTCTACTGGATCTGGCGACTACAACGCTTTGATGGCAGCGGTTCTAGCCCATGCTGTTGCTGATGGATGGGTTGAGGCTGGTGGTGTCGGCACGGGCTGGCCGATCAGCAAAGGCAATGTTCGTGGAGTTGATTGGAGCACTTTCACAGTTTCTGACACAGACTACACTTCCGGCGCTGGAGTTCCAAAGACTACTCGCTGGTTGAGAATTTCTGTTGGAGAGACCACTGCTGCTGCGACAACTAACGCATCTAGTGACACGACTTCTGCCAATGCTCCTAATATGGAATACACTTTCGACGCTTGGCATATTTTCTCTGATCCCTCTATTGGAGATCATATCAATGTCGTTGTCCAATTCAGCAATGGAATAGATGCACAAGTATTCGGACACTTCTCTTTTGGGGAAGTGAATAAGTATGGAATGTCACATGGTGGTGTCGCTTATGCGAGCGGGCATCCGGTTAGGGGCTTTTCTCCGAATACTTCTTCCGGACAAAATTCAAACGACGCTAATGCTGGAGCATATGCAAGAATCAACAGGATTTTCTCCGGAAGACTTGGATTTTCTGCGAATAGGTTCGAAACCTATAATCCGATCGTTTTCATGACACCCAGCACGAACAATCCTTTCCCGTCTTTGTCTGTCTGGCCCAGCCCTGATACTCTCTACGATTATAACAGAATAATCGATGTGTTGAAGAACTCTTCTTCTTCAATTATTCCATCTTCTGAAGATTTCTCTGAAATCAATATGGGAGTTTCTTTCCAAGTAATGATGGCTCAGTCTCAGCTATACTCAGGCGGTGTGTCGCTGATGCCAATTCCAATGTTCGTGGCGAACGGTGATACTGCCAGTTCTTCACTTCGATTCATTAATGTTGGATCGTTTCCAAATGTTAGATCTTGTTCTCTTGAGAACTTGCTTCCAGGAGATGAAATCACATATTCCGGTGATACCTGGAAAGTCTTTCCTTTGTTGTGCAGAAAGAACAAAAGCACACTCGGAGTCCAATATCAAGTCACAAGTGGTCTCTATGGACTAGCATATAAGAAAGTGATCTGATGCCCGCTGTTCTCACAGATGAAAACCTTGTGGCTTTTATTGATCCGACAACCCCGTCCATTCCGTCTGGTCAATTAATTCTTCAACAGCCGGGTTGTCCTCCTCAGTATGCTGGTTCTCCTGATAATATCAGAGAGTCTGTTAACGATGGTGAGTTTGAAACTACTTTCGCTCTAGGTGTTGTTTCAGGAAGCAACCCGATAGGTGTTCCTTCTGGTGAAACTTTCAACTATCTTCAGCACCCGAGTCAGCACGGCGATTTCCACTATCGTCTTTGGGTTATTCCTTCGACTCTGCAATTGAATAATCCTCAACTGAATGTTGATATCCCTTTCAATATCTGGAACACTTGGTCAGACAGAGAGACTGTGTCTTCGGTTCTAGTCAACGGAAGTTCTGTTCTAACATTTGACATCTCTGCTGGAGACTCTCTCGGTAGTTTCCAATTCAGAGAAGTCAATATGCAGATTGGTCCTGGAGAACCCAGCATTGAGGCAACCATTGAGATCATAACGACTAATATGATCGGCTATCTGTCGGTCATTGCTGCTATCTCTGATACTTTCAATCTTATTCCGGATGAACCGGTCAAAGAGATCTGGGAATACAAGACTGATATTCTCGTGAATCATATCGGTCAAGAACAAAGGATTTGTCTTAGGAAGAACCCAAGAGTTCGTCAAGAGTTCACCTTTGAAATAATCGATACCAGACAGCGAAGAGAACAATACAACGTCGTAAGAAAGAATATCGGTGCTCAATCGCTTGTCCCGATGTATCAGTATTCGGTGAACTTGGATCAGCCAAGTCTTATCGGCGCTACGAAAATATTCCTAAACAATTCTGACTCGAATTTCAGAGCAGAAGATTTCGCTGTTATTGTAAATCCAACCACAGAGGAAATCGTCATCAGTAAAATCACATCTGTCGATCTTGATGGAATAACTCTTCAAAGTCCTCTCGGTGTTGATGTCGATACTCATTGGGTCGCAGCGCCAGCTATCAACGCTATCATCAATGATGGTAGTGGTATCAATATGAGAAACGTAACTGGTAAGCTATCAGTGAAAGCCGACAGCTTTGAAGAAAAGACTGTAGTCCGTCCTAACTCGTCTAGGACGATCGACACGTTTGATGGAATTCCGTTCTTGAACAGAAGGCCCTTGATCTCTGCTGATGAGAAATTTAATTTTGAAAGAGAGATTCTAGATAATGACACAGGAGCTCGAGAAATCAAGAGCTCCTGGCTTCATCCGAAAATCTCTGGAACTAGGGCTTTCAGGATTCAACGAATTTTTGATCCAGATGAAATGGACTACTGGCGTTCTTTCGCAGACAGTGTTCGTGGAGGTCAGAAATCTTTCTTGATGGCAACTTGGTTTCCTGATCTTACTCTGCAGAACCCAAATCAGAACTTCCGTCTGGCATCTACGCTGATTGTGAATGAGGATTATTTCCCGGGACTATACTATCAGTATGACACTTGGAAGAGAATTCAAATCGAATATCCTGATGGATCTACTTCTCAGCATACGATAAATAGTGCGGTCACAAACGAAGACGGAACAGCAACAATCAGTTTCTCGCCTCCGATTCCTGATACTCCAGAAAACGAATCTATCAAGCTGATCAGTTTTCTAATGAAATGGAGAGCTTCAGATAGGATTGCCTTTAAGCATTGGGCGAACTACAGTGAAGTCAGCTTCGGTATGTTTAGTTCGGATGAATAGATGCCATATCAAGATGAAGAGACTGGTTTCACAACTGCTAGACCCATGGAACTATACAGGTTCTCTGGGACTTTCAACACATACAGATTCACCAGCTTTACTGAACAGGTCACTTCTAATGGTGAAGTCTTCGAACCTTTGCCTATCAGCAGAAACAAGCTGAAGGTTTCAACTCAAGACCAAACTGAAAACGCCTTAGAAATCACAGTCCCATTTGATATTCAAATGGTGACAGATTATGCGTATCAGAACGCTCCTCCAGAATTGGTCCTCACACTGTTGAGAGCCCACGAACAAAATCCAAACGATTCTGTTATCCTCTGGGAAGGAAGGGTGACAGGTTTTTCAGTAGAGGGCAGAATAGCGAAACTCAAAGTTCCGGCTTTGATGTCATATGCCTTGAATGGGAATGCTCCAACCCCGAGATATCAGGCTCCGTGCAACTATGTTCTGTATGATAGTAGATGCGGTGTTGATCCTACTCTTCATCAGCATATCACGACAGTCACCCAAGTTACTGGAAACATCATAAGAGTTGATAGCTATCCCTGGGCACCGAACGACGCAGTCGCTGGTCAAATGATCTCTCCGGGTGGCGAGCAAAGGATGATCACAGAAGTTCTAGGAACCGATATCACTGTTACCTATCCTTTCGCGAACTTGTCAGTTGGTGATACAATCACGTTAAGAAAAGGTTGTGATCACGCTTTCAATGGCGACTGCAAGAATAAATTCGCTAATGGTGACAGGTTCGGAGGATTTCCGATTGTTCCAGATAGAAACCCATTCACGAGCACTTTGACATGATTTGGTTCACGCTTGCTCTATTCGTTGTTTCATTTCTGGTTGTGGCCTTGCTGGCACCAAAGCCGGAAGTTGAAAATGCGAGAGCTCAAACTCTTGACGACGTGAATTTTCCGAGAGCGACTGAAAACGCTCCAATCCCTCTCATCTTGGGTAAGGTTCGTATGAAAGCGCCCAATGTGATCTGGTATGGAGATTTCTACACGGTTCCGATCAAAGAAAAAGTAAAGACTGGACTTTTCTCTTCAACAAGAGTAATCGTCGCATACAGGTATTATCTCACAATGGATCTGGCTTTGGCTATGGGTCCGGGCATAACCTGCACAGAGATCTACGTTGATGATAAGCTGGCTTGGTCTGGCAACACCGGCGGCGCTGGTCCTGCTGCTGTGAGTAACGTAGGCATCAGCTTCGGAGGGTATAAGAAGGGCGGCGAAATGAATATGGCCGGAACCTTCTACTCTGGTGCAGACAACTTAGTAGATCAGCCCGTTGATCTTCTAATAGAGAACAAAGTAGGTGCTGGTCAAGTTCCTGCTTATCTTGGGACTTCGCATATCGTTCTCGGCGGGGAGCTAGGAGAATCTGCCCAACTTCGGAAGATGTCGTTCATTCTAGAATGCTATACCAATGATCTCGGTCTTACCGGGGCCGGTAAGATTGGTGAAGACATGAATCCAGCAGAGGCTCTCTATCAGATCTTCACTGATGAATGGAGAGGTCTGGGTATTTCTCCCTCGCTGCTTGATATCAGCAGCTTGATCAGCATCGGAGAAACACTATATCTAGAAGGTAATGGGGTCAGCGTTCAAGTAACTGCTGAATCTACTGGTAAGAAAGTCGTTGAAGAAATTCTTCGTCAAATAGATGGTGTGGCTTATCAAGATCCTGAAACAGGAAGGATCAAATTCAAGCTGATTCGTGAAGATTATGATATCAACGTGATCCCAACTTATGATGAAGATGATATCATCAAAGTTGATAATTTCTCACGTTCTGGCTGGGACGAAGTTATCGCCCAAGTGAAGGTCAGCTTCCGTTCAAGAGAGAAAGACAGCGATATCGTAGCTGTGTCCCAAGACATGGCGACTGCTGGGATGATTGGGCGTCTTCGCAGCACTACGATTGCAATGCCATTCTGCTATGATCCTGATCTTGCCAATCAAATCGCTTCTCGTGAAAGAGCACAGCTTTCAATTCCTCTTTTCAGAATAACTTTGCAAATGAACAGAAATGCCAATACTCTGCGACCGGGTGATGTCTTCAAGCTGAACTGGTCGGAGTATGGAATTCAAAATCTTGTTCTTCGAGTTCAAGAGTTTGACTTTGGATCGCTGTTAGACGGTAAGATTGTTGTTCGGTGCTTGCAGGACAAGTTCGCTCTTTCTACTGTGGTTTTCGCTTCCCCAGAGCAGACCAATTGGGTTGCTCCTATCGTTGATCCTCAACAGATCGTTACCTCAGAAATCGTAGAAATGCCTAGGTTCTATATGAACCGAGTTGAGTTCCCAATTCCTGATGGTAATGCTGGTGTGATACCTTTAGCTCTCAAGCCTTCAACAGCTTCCTCAACCTATGATCTTCTCGCTGGAATTGTGTCGGGCGATCTTGATACAAGGGAGCCTCAAGAGCTAGATTATCCTGGTTCCGGGACTTTGACTTCAACATATAGTCAAACAGCCGGATTTGATGGTGTGGACGCTACTGGTTTCACAATCAGCAATGTTGTCGGAGAATTCTTCCCAGCTTCCTCAGTGAGTGATATCAGGCTGGGCGAAGTCGGCATTATCTACATGGATGGTGAATTTATCGGTTATACATCAGCGGTCGATAATCTTGATGGAACTTGGACAATCAGCGGTATCTATCGTGGGCTTCTAGGAACTCGCCCAAGAGAACACGCAGTGGGAACTCGTATCTGGCAAATCAACCCAGAAATGTTTGGTCTCGGAACTCTCGATAATCTAGACGAAGAGGGAACTCTCTACTATAAGCTTCTCGATCGTGTTGGTCCTACAGCAATCGATGATGACGAAGTCGCAGAGGCTAGTCAAGTCATGCAGCGATGGGCGAGGCGTGGTCAGCGTGTTCGTGACATTCGCCTTGATGGTGCTAGAACTGGAATAACTGTTGATGGAACTACAACGACAAAGACAGTTTCTTGGAAAAGGACTAACCGAGAGGCTAGTCAAATCGTTCTAGAAACAGATGCTGATCAAACTCCAGATGTAAGCGATGCTGTTTCGGAAGTCTACGACGTCTACGTCTATAACAATGGTGCTGTCGTTAGTAGCTTGACTCAGCTAGAAGTTTCTGGCACATCTACGACAATAGATTTCTCAACTGTCACTTTGAATGGACAAGGAGAAATCAGAATCATTACTCGCTGGAACTACACTTCTCCTGATCCTGATGTTCTCAACTCTGATGAATACGGTTTCTTGCCGTTCACGTTTAATCAATGATGACAGAAGAACAAATGAACCTCCGCTTTCGCCATCGTCGGCGAATTGCTTTGGCGTCTTTCATAATGATGTCATCAACAATCATACTCCTTATCCCAATTGGGCTTTTCGTGGAAGGTGCAGCCCAAAGTATGGAAGACATTCGCTGGCTTATCACGACCGGGACAGGGTTGTGGTCTGCTCTCATTCTAGGCTATTATGTGGCAGCTAGCTATGAACAAGGTAAGAGCGTCTGAGGACGTCCAGCAGCGGCCTTTGTGGCTGGCGGGTGGTATGGTAGCCAACAGCCCACAAAGCGGCCCTCTGACGGCATCCTGTGGCCGCGCTGGCCGTGCTATTACCCATTGCCTAGCCACCAGCACGTCCAGGGAGCTCTCATGATAATTTCTATTCTAACAAAGCTAGTCGGAGCACACGCTGGGGTTGTCATTGGGCGCGCTTTGCCTTATATCCTGGGCGCGCTCCTGATGGCAGGCGCCTATCTGTATATCCGGTGGGATGCTTACAACGATGGCGTTGCCGAAACCACCATCAAATATGAAACTTTGATACTGGAAGAGCGCGAAAGAATAAGAAAAGCTGGTGAAGAAGCACTAGCAGAAGCGCGAAGCCAAATCAAACAACTTGAAGAACGGCTGAGCGCTAGAAATGAAGAAATCGAAGAAATCAAAAGGCAAGGTCGAGAAGATCCACATGCTGATCTTCCCGCTTTTGGCGTTGACAGCGTGCGAAGACTCAATAGGATCCATTGAGCCGCCGAATCTTCAACCTCCACCCGAACAACTAACTGAAGATTGTGAACGTCCTGTTTCATTACCTGAACGGACTTTAACAAGATCGGAAGCTGAATCCTTCTGGATTACTGATCGAGCAAACCTCCTCAAGTGCAGTGAATTGAAAAAACTTCTCCAAAGCTACTATGAGGATAGAGATAGAAGGATTAGTAATGACTGATCTTCAAAATCTTGAAATAAGGGTAAAATCTCTCGAAGAGTGGAGAAATACCCAAACAACCGATGCTGCTGTAAGGAAAGAACGTGACAAACACATGGACCAAAGATTTGACGAACTGAAAGAAAGTGTGAACGAAGTCAAAGGATATCTTCTTCGCATAGTTTGGGTTATCATTCTCGGGATCATAGGTTCTCTCATAACTTTCGTTATCAGTGGAGGTCTTAATGTCGGAATCTGAGAAGATCAACAGGAGACTTTCTAGAATTTTAAGTCTTCCTGTTTTAGGAATTCTAATTTTCTTTGGTTTCATCCCTCTGGTTTTCCCAATCCTTTCTCATTATGAAGGAAAAGTATTCCCTGTTGTCAAAAACGTAGATGTTCAATTTATCGAAAAGACAGACAAAGGTATCAGAGTCTTTGTTTCTTTCGATAAGGTGAGAGCCTGTGAATTCATTGGGCTTTCATGGTATGATAGTTTCGGAGAAAGATCTCCAATTCTATTTCAACCAGACTCTACTGGTATTTCTGGAGAAATTCCAATAACGAGACCAGTTCTAAGAAACCAGCGAAGTGGTCCCTGGGAAATAATCGGAATTGATGAGCTAGATGGAAGCATTGCGATAACGTCGCATCGCTGTCATCCGCTGTGGATCACATACACTAGATTCTATCCTTAGGAGATGAATAATGAGGAATAACCTAGAGAAAGTCACAGAATGGGTTCTCGTCCACGAAGGTGGATATGTGAATCACCCAGAGGATCCAGGCGGCGCTACGAACATGGGCGTCACTCAGCGAGTCTATGACGGCTGGCGACGTCGAAAAGGTATGCCGATTCAATCGGTAAAGAAAATCACAAAAGACGAAGTAGTTGCCATTTACAAAGATCAGTATTGGGACAAAGTCTGGGGAGACCACCTTCCAAGCGGTCTCGATTACAGCGTCTATGATTTTGCAATCAACTCTGGGCCTTCTAGAGCAATCAAGTTCCTTCAAAGGATTCTAGGAGTAACCCAAGACGGGATCATGGGTAACGTGACTTTTTCCGCGATTATGGAAAGAGGCGATATTGAGAATATCATCTCAGCATTGAATTATGATCGCTGGCAATGGCTGAAAAGACTTCGCCATTGGAAGACATTCGGAAAAGGTTGGACTAGGCGTGTCATGGGCAGCAAAGAAGGATTTCAAACAGAAGACTATGGTGTGATTGACAGATCTATCATGCTGTGGCGTCAGAAGGGTGATATTCCTCCTCCTAAACCCCTTCATGATGGTGCTAATGTGAAGACTGTTGATGAGAAACTCTCTATTGTTGAAGAGACAAAAGAGGGTCTCAATTTGGACAACGCGGCTAAATTCGGAGCTGGATCGATCCCCGCTTGGATGACTGCTTTCTCTACTGTTCCTGAAGGCCCAATGCAATGGGCAGTCTCAGCAGGAATGGTGATGGTGTTCGGTATCGTTGCTCTTTGGCTGTTCAAGAAGCTTCGATGAATTTTCAAGGTATGGTCAAGTATGGTCAGGGACAAAGTCCTAAGATGTTGTTTTGTAATCTAAAAACTTCAGTGACCATACCTGACACACCTGCCACGGCACAAACCCAAGCCCCAGCATTTTGCAGTTTTACCATGGTCCCTTTTTTAGTATGGTAAGATATACAAGTATGGTCAGAGAAAAGATAATAAAGCATTGCCAATGGGTTAGCATTGCCATACTTTAACCTCACCTTACTTATTTGAGATGGTAAAGTATGGCACGCAAAAATCCTGACATAACTGTCGCAGAAATTCGCTCCTTGATCGACTTCACTGAGAATCCAGTTTGGAAAGTTTCTTTTCCTCCTCATGTGAAAGCTGGTGATCTTGTTGGAACCGTTGATATCTACGGTCTTAGAAGGCAAGCATCGATAAGAGGTGTTAGAAAACAAGTCTCGCATATAGTTTGGTTCGCTTATAATGGATATTGGCCGGATAAGCATTTGGTGATTGATCACATTGATGGAGATCCTTCCAATAACAGGATCGATAACTTGAGATTAGTCACCCACAAAGTGAACAACGAAAGAAGAAAAAGAGTGCCCTGTGTCTTGGAGATTTCTGATGGCAGGAAGTTCCCTCTTGGGCTACACTTAGAAGAACATCATCATATCGTCAAAGAAACTGCAATCAGAATGATCGCTCTGCTAGAAAAGGAGAAACAATGTTAGATATACTCAATAACTACGAACATCAAGTAAAACCGTTTCAGCATCAGAGGAAGCACCTAGAGAATAATCTCACTCGCAAGTCTTGGGGGCTGTTGTGGGAACAAGGGACGGCAAAGACGAAGCCGATTATTGACACAGCCGCTATTCTTTATCAGGCCGGCGAGATTGACGGTATGATTGTCGTTGCTCCTCCGGGAGTTGAACGAAACTGGAATACTGACGAAATCCCAAAGCACATTCCACCAGACATCGCTCTTGATACTATCGTTCAAGTATTCAGGACAGCCAAGAAGGGAACTCAGGCGCACAAGCGAGCCATGCAAAGCCTGTTCCCTCACGACGGCCTGTCTATTTTGCTGATTAGCTACAATGCCTTCATGACTAAAGAAGGTAAAGAACTCTGCTGGAAATTTCTCAAAAGCAGAAAAACTCTGATGGTTCTTGATGAAGCCCACAACATCAAGACGCCCAATGCGAAGAGAACGAAAAGTCTCATAGCTGCTGGTCGTTATGCGAAATATAAAAGAATCTTGACCGGAACTCCAATCTCTGTCGGTCCATTTGATCTTTACAGCCAGATCAGATTTCTTGACGAGTTCTTCTGGAAGAACAAAGGCATTCATGGATCAGTTGAATTTCGCAACTTCTTTGGGCGATGGTTCACTCGTGCTGATTGTCAGAGACTACACGGCTATGATCCAGGCTATGACAAACTGATTGAATATCAAAATCTTGATAAGCTTTCAGAATGGTTGAGTGAGATCTCAGATCGCGTTGTGAAAGATGAGGTTCTTGATCTGCCTCCGAAGCTATACCAGAAACGATACTTCGAAGCTTCGCGTGAAATGAGGTCTGCATACGAAACTATAAAAGAAGAGATGATGATTGAAATCGGTGATTCTATGATCACCGCTGAACTGCCTATCGTGATGCTTCTGCGATTGCAGCAAATCTCTTGCAACTATGTTCCGACAGGTGAAGACGAGCCTGTTCACATGTTCTCAGAGAAAAACCCAAGGCTGGCCGTCTTAGATCAAATCGACTCCGAGACGCATGGTCAGGGCATCATTTGGGCAAGGTTCAGACACGACATTGATCAGATAATGAAAATGCTGGGCGACAAAGCTTGTCGCTATGATGGTGCTGTCGATGATGATACAGCAGAGAGAAATAAACTGGCATTTCAAAGAGGTGAGTATAAATGGTTCGTCGGGAACGCCCAAAAGGGAGGGTCGGGTCTCACTCTGACTCAAGCTAAGACTGTCGTATATTACAGCAACAGTTTCAAACTTATTGATCGTCTTCAATCTGAGGACAGGGCTCATCGCGGAGGAATGGATGAGCATCCAGTGAATTACATCGATATTATGAGTGATCTTGATATTGATAATCATATCGTTACTAATTTGAGGAATAAGAAACAGGTATCAGTAGAGATACTAGGTGATGATATGAAGGAATGGATATGACTGTCTATGTAGTCCAACAGCAGATGAAGTTCGATCAGACGAAAGGTCAGCTTGTTCCTAGATTCACATCGATCAATAAAGCTGAAAAATGGGGAGAGATAGTCTATCTTCTTTCGCCTAGTGCTCACCCGTTCAACCCTGATCTTGTCTTGGGTGATCTCCATGAAAAGCTTTCTGGATTCAATGATGATGATTATCTTCTTTTGATAGGAAATCCAGGACTTATCGGCATGTCAACCGCTCTAGCTGCATACTACAATGAAGGAAGAGTGAAATTCCTTCAGTGGAGCGGAAGACACGGGGAATATACAGAAATTAAGGCGAAGATATATTAGACAAATACCGCTTGTCTTTTGGCTGCTAGCTGGTAACGTGGTCAGGCCACCTAGGACCACACGCAAGGCTTCGGCCGCAGTCTGGATAGCGTGTCTAAATAAGCCCGACCAAATAAAACCGCCTGGAGGTTTTTATGACAGACGACTACGCGGCGTTCCGCAGTGAACCCGGCGATAATTTCAAATCCGTGCTTCGTTCTCTTGCTGATGAATATCTCGCCGCTGAAGCAGAGGTAGCCCAGAAAGAGAAAGAGCTGGAAGTCGCAAAAGCTAGGAAGAAAGACATCGCAGAGGTTCGAATTCCTCAAGCCACCGAAGGAATGGATGGCAAATTCGATCTTGGTGATGGTAGAGAACTTCAAATCAAAGAAGAAATTCGTAGCAGTATCGCTGGAGAAAAACGCAATCCTGCGATACAATGGCTAGACGAAAATGGATATGGTCACATCGTAAAACGACAAGTGATTGTTGAGTTTGCGAAAGGTGACACAAAGCGGTGTGAAGCATTTCTCAAAGCAGTGAAAGAACTAGAATCAGATCTAGGAACGCTGGTCGTAAAGACGAACTTCACAGTGCATCACGCTACCCTCAACTCTTGGGTGAAAGAACAACTATCCGAGGGAATTTCTTTGCCTGTTGACGTATTCGGCATCTTTAGGCAAAGAATTGCGAAAGTCAAAGAATTGTAATCCTGCCCAACTAGGATAGTGTTGGGGATGACCGCTGGTCGATCAACTATCAGCTAGGAGCCTATACAATGGCAAAGAATGAAGTAGCAAACACTGAGAATACACAAGTCTCTGAAGCTTTCGACTACGGAGAATATTCTCACTACGGTTTTGAAGATACGAAACTTGACGATCTCTCAATTCCGTTTCTCAATGTTCTGCAATCTAACTCGCCAGAGGTAGAGGATGAGACTATTGAGGGATGCAAACCGGGTGATCTCGTCAACTCTGTGACAAAGGAGATTTTGAAGCAGCCGGTTCCGGTCATTCCTGTTTATAAAGAAGCAGCTATCGTAGAATGGAAGCCTCGGACCAAAGGTGGCGGTCTTGTCGCTCGTCATGAAGTAGATAGCGAGATCTTCTTGGAAGCAATCAAGAAGAACGGTGGTTCCCGTATTCCGCCCAAAGATGCTGATGGGAAACGCATTCCGTTCAAATCTCCCGAAGGCAATGACTTGGTCGAGACCTACTATGTCTATTGTCTGACCATGAACGAAGAAGGCAACAGCATCGAAGGATACTGTGTTCTGTCGTTCAGCTCTACCAAGATCAAGGTTTACAAGGATTGGATGACTGCGCTCTACACGCAGAAAGGTCGTCCTCCGATCTTTGCTAACCGCTGCAAGATCTCGACTGTTAAGCAGAAGAACGAATCTGGAACTTTCTACAACTATAGCATCGCTCCTTTTGCTTCGACTTGGCGAGAGTCCTTGATCAATCCGGGAACGCCGGAAGGTCAGGCACTTCTGAAAGAAGCCAAAGAGTTCGCTGAGATGATTGAAAGTGGTTTGGCTCGCGCTGATTTCGATAGCGCAAGTCAGTCTGACGACAATGCCAGCAGCAACAGCAAGGAATCGGGCGAAGAGATACCGTTCTGATCCAGGCGGAACGGTAGGGTGGCGACATGGTTTGACTCATTATCTTAACCTTGTCGCCGCCCACAAAATCTGGAGTCCACATGAAATTTAGTCCTCAGCAAGAAGCTGCACTAAAAGCGGCGAATGACTGGTATCGTAATGGCGATAAGCAGGTATTTCACCTCTTTGGGTATGCAGGAACGGGCAAAACTACTCTCGCAAAATATCTAGCAGAAAACATCGGTGAAGATGTCTTGTTCGCCGCTTACACTGGCAAAGCGGCGCACGTTCTGCAGACCAAAGGATGCACCAACGCTTCTACGATCCACTCTCTGATTTATAGAAGTCGTGATAAAAGCAAGAAACGTCTTGAAGAACTAAAGATCGAACTGGCTGAACTTCTTGTTTCATTAGAAGACATGAAGCAAGAATACATCGAAAATCACCCAAAAGTTAGATCGCTTGAAAGAGAGATAGCCGAAGAAGCGAGAAACGCCAATCAGCCAATGTTCGTTTTGAATACAGAAAGCGAAGTTCGTAACGCTCCTCTTGTAATCATAGACGAATGTTCAATGGTCGACTCCTCCATGGGGCAAGACCTTCTCAGCTTTGGAACTCCCATTCTCGTCTTGGGTGATCCTGCTCAACTTCCCCCTGTTGGTGCTGCCGGGTATTTCACCGAAAATGTCACCCCAGACATAATGCTTGACGAGATCCACAGACAAGCCAAAGAGAGCCCAATTCTTAGAATGGCTACAGAAGTCAGGCTAGGGAATGAATTACAGTTCGGTGATTGGGGTGAAGGTTGCTCAGTCCACCCCTATGGGACAAAGCTTTCTCAAGAAGAAGTTCTATCATACGACCAGCTTCTCGTGGGTAAGAATAAGACACGATCAGCTATGAATAAGCGAGTTCGTCAATTTCTCAACTTTGATGACGAATATCCCGTGGTCGGGGATCGTTTAGTTTGCCTAAGAAATAACGCTGAGTTAGGCTTGCTAAATGGTGCTATTTTCAACGTCACTGGCGTTGATGGTGTCATGGACGGAAAAGTCCACATGAATATCCGTTCTCAAGATAATCCTCTTTCCGGGGATATCGAGGTTGCTGCTCTTGAACAGCATTTTCTCGGTAGAGGGAAAGAGCTTGATACCCAATACTGGCTTAGGTCAGAAGGTCAAGAATTTGATTATGGATATGCTCTGACAGTCCACAAATCACAAGGTTCTCAATGGGACAGCGTCTGTGTATTTGATGAAAGTTGGGGTCCAAAGAAAGAAAGAAGGCGCTGGCTTTATACGGCTATCACGAGAGCAGCCGAAAGGATAACCGTCGTAGATATGCACAGCTAGGAAAAATCTGATGAATCAGGAGACAAGACGAATGTATGGTCCAAAGAACCCAGACTGCGATCTAGTTCACGCAGAAAAATATCGCGGCGAAAACGAAGATTTTCGAGAAGCGGCGAATCGATGGTCTGGATTTCTGCAAGATAATCACGAACACTACATGGCTTTTCGTGATATCAGCCTGTATCAGCGTTTCATGCCTCCTGGACGAGTTCAAGCTGGTGCTGGATCTCTGAAAAACGTCACTCTCTATAATTGTTTCGTCATGGCAACTATCCACGATAGTTTCACAGACGGACCAACAAGAGAAGAACTCAAAGCTCTCCCTCCTGGGTCACACGCTCCTCTTAGCATCATGGACACAGCTAAGAACGCTGCAATCACCATGCGTCAGGGCGGCGGTGTGGGCTACGACATCAGCCCGTTGCGGCCCTCTGGAGACATCATCAGGGGCGTTCAGAGCACCACAGATGGTCCTCTTGCCTTTGCCCCTATATATGATGCTGTATGCCGCGCGACGTCCTCTGCGGGCAACAGACGCGGCGCACAGATGCTAGTCATGCGCATTGATCATCCCGATATTGAAGCCTTCATTCGGGCTAAACAGATCAATGACGATTCTATCCCATGGGAATATCGTCCTCTTCGCGGCTTCAACATGTCGATCGCTGTTACCGACAAGTTCATAGAGTGTCTCGCTTCTGGAAAACCGTTCCCTCTTCAATTCGGCGGTAAGGTCTATCGCGAAGTCGATCCCCATGCTCTATGGGACATGATTATGCGAGGGACTTACGATTGGGCAGAGCCGGGTGTCCTATTCATTGATCGTATCAATGAGATGAATAATCTCTATTACTGTGAAACGATCGCTGCAACTAATCCATGTGGTGAACAGCCTCTCCCTCCCTATGGCGCTTGTCTCTTGGGCAGCTTCAATTGGGTGAAATATCTCAAGAAAGACGCTGATGGGAAATATTGGTTTGACTATGATCAAATCGAGGCTGATATCCCGCACGTTGTTCGAGCGATGGACAATGTTGTTGATCGTAGCCGTTATCCACTTCCTCAGCAGAAGTTGGAAGCCCAAAGGAAGAGGCGGATGGGTCTCGGTCACACCGGAGTAGCTAACGCTCTGGAGGCCATGGGTTTCCCTTACGGTTCTGTCAAGTTTCTGCAGAAGCAAGAAGAGATCATGTCGTTCATCACGAACAAATGTTATCAGGCTTCTGCAAATCTCGCACGAGAAAAGGGCAGCTTCCCGCTTTACGATGAAGATCGATATATGGCTTCTCGATTTATCGAAGGTCTTTGGGATGAGACCAAAGATATGATCAAGAAGTATGGTATTCGCAATAGTCATCTCACTTCCATTGCTCCGACAGGCACTATCTCCTTCACTGCTGATAACGTATCCTCTGGCATTGAGCCAGTCCTAGATTATAAGCAGGCGAGGACGATTATCGTTCCTGGTGGGACTCGGAAGGTGGTCGTTCCCGACTATGGTGTAGAATATCTCGGTGTTCGTGGAAGGACTGTCGTTAGCGGAGAAATCACTGCTGCGGAACATATCGGTGTGCTCACTACTGCCCAGATGCACATCGACTCGGCTTGCTCAAAGACCGTGAATGTTCCAGCGAACTTCTCTTTCAATGACTTCAAAGATCTGTATTTGATGGCGTATGAAGGTGGGGCGAAAGGCTGCACTACCTATCGTCCGGCAGACAAATACGATGAGCCTATCAAGTCCGCCAGTAAGGAAGAGAGTTTGGTAGAAGCCTGTGGGTGGGATCCCGAGACCGGTCAACGAACCGGCGCTTGTGCCGACGAATAAAAATTTCCAGTGGTGGAAAAATAATGCTTGCGGTCTGAACTTTGAATAGCTAATATTCGAGTATTGGCCGCAAGCAGCGACCACAAATATCGGAGAAATGGAGTCACTTATGACCGAAGCAATTCAATTCCTGGACAAGAGCTACACCAAAGCTGATCTCGAAGGCATGCCCGATGAAGATCTGCTGGAACTGCGCAACCTGATCGCTTCCAATCTTGGAGTAGCCGCTGTTAAACAGTTCAAAGACCACGAGACTGCTGTTGAGCAAACGATGAAAGCTCTCCAGAAGTATCAAGAGTCTGCGGACGAAGACGAAGAAAAGCCCAAGGCTAAGAAAGGTAAGGTTAAGAAAGAACCGAAAGAGCGCAAACTCGCGAAGCCGTGCGAAGCTCGCCACGTCAAGCGTCCGACTCGCAAGATGTTCAGCGTTATGAAAATCATCAAGCCGTTTGATGGGGAAGAGGACCGTTCTCATCGCTCCGGTAATTATCGCGACGGCATGATGGTTATCGAAGCGATTGAAGGCGAGGGAACCTGCGATTGGGATATCTTCAATTGGGAGAAGCAAGGCTACGTCGAAGTCGTGCAACCCACTGACGAAGAGTATGCCCAACGTCGTGCTGAATGGTTCAAGAAGCACGGTCGCGAAGATCCGGAAACGGCGAAACTTCGGAAAGCTGAAGAGCGCGCCAAGGCCAAGGCCGAACGTGAAGCCGCTCGTGAGGCTAAAAAGAAAGAGAAAGAGGCTGCTAAGGCCGCGAAAGAGGCTGCCGAGGCTTCCTGATCATGCTTAATCGCGTGAATGCGTTCTTCGATTACCTGAACGAACGTGAGAACGTCCGCCTTCGAAAGGAGGCGGGCGATTCTTTTCCGTGGACTGAAGATCCTATTCTCCAGACCTATAAATTCACCAATGTTCGTCGAGAACACGATCGAACAAGCATGAAGCTGAGGGAACTATTCTACACGCCAAAATATCATGATGACCGTCGTTCCATACTCATGAATTGTGCGACTTTCAGGTATTTCGGAACCTGGGAATTCGCAAATGCTATTGGGTGGCATGACTATGATAACTTCTGTTTCAATTACATAGAAGAAGTAGCTGCTGAAAGGCTAGAAAATCGTGAAAGAGTATTCACGGGCGCGTATGTCATCACAAATCAAGGTATCTCTGCTCCGAAACAAGAAGTGGTGGTCCATCACTTTCTCAAGGCTTTGTGGCAAGCGACGCCGGAGATCGTAAAGCTGGCACAGACAACTCAGTCATGGGAACAGGTCGCCAAGCGGATGATGAAAATCCAAGGCTTTGGCGGCACGGGATTCATGACCAAAGAGATCCTTTTGGATACGACCTACACTGGTTTCTGGTCATACAAGTATTACGACAATAAATCCTTGCCAAAGGACTGGAACGAGTGGACCCCTATCGGTCCAGGAGCATTGCGAGGAGCAGCCCGTATTCTCGGAGACGACGAAGCCAAGCCTGTGAAGAATCAGAAAGCTTTCGATCTAATCATGGAGATGACAAAGATGCAAGAAGCTTTCTTTGAACACGATTTCACTTTGTCACCCACAGACATTCAATTCGGTCTTTGTGAGTTCGACAAATATGAACGTGTTCGTCTTGGGCAAGGAAAACCGAGGAGCAAGTATCGTGTTCGAATTTAATTCATGGGTTTTCTGGATAACGATCTACTGGCTTGCGGTTTTCGCGTTCTTTCTAGAATGGTATAATCGTCAAGTTAGAGCCGGTTTGAAGCCCAAGATGCACTGGCTAGTCGCTCTTCTCTCTTTTCTAATGATCGGTCCGCTCCTTCCGATAATTATCGTTTACTCGATAATAAAAGGAGCACACAAGACAAAACGATAATTGTCTTTTGTATGTCCTGCCGCTATGGTGGGGCATACTGCTTACCCTGGAGCTCATCATGAAAATAGCTGTTGCGCTGCATTCGTGCATGGATCTTGGTGGTATCATCAATCATACTGAACAGTTGATTGGCGGCTTCCTTGATCTTGGTCACGAGGCTCATCTCTATGAACTTGTCTATGCCGATAATGCCCAAGCTCAGGAGCGATCTGGCAATTTCGAACGAGGACCAAGCGGAATTCCGTTCGCTCAGGGAAAGGGCTGGAACTTTCCCAAACATGCGCGTCTCTCCTATAAGACTTCTGCTGGTTTGGCGAATGCCAAGCATATCTTGAATCATTACGATATTGTCATCTGGACGGTTCCGGTTCCACCGAAAAACAGACAGCATCTCGGAAATGACAAATGGCCCGAGCTTTATGATCTTGAGCCCAGAGTCAAGCAGGTTGCTTTCATTCACGATGGCAATGCTAAGAGCAATGCTCTGCATCTCTATCATGTTGCTGAACATCTCTCTGGGCTTGCATGTGTTCATGAATGTGCGCTCAATTCTGCTGTAATCTTTCCCATTCCGCGAGCATTGGTTGTGAACCCTCAGTTCAATCCTATTCGCGAATTTACTTCATGGGAAGATAAGTATTCTGGCTTTGTGAACATGCAGACTTTCAAGGCTTGGAAGCATGTTCACGAGCTTGTTCGGTCAATCGCCTACATGCCACCAAGGATGCCGGGTGAACTTCGCGAGATCGCTGGTAAGGGTATTGAATATCAATACATGACGAGTGAGGAAAAGTGCAAGCCTGCCTATTTCCACGATGATCCAGAAAAGCCATTTCATACTCGCAGGATCTGGGAAGTTGCCTTAGAGAACGGAATGACTCATCACGACTACTGGCCGACCCAAGACGTGGACGAATGGCTGCAAATGGCTCGCGTTCTTGTTGACCCAAGCTGGTCCAAGAAATACAGTAAGATCGGTGGTCACTGGAATCGAGTGGCGGTTGATGCAATGATCCGAGGCGCTATCCCTGTTGCACACAAGCGAGGCATGGGGACTACCCTGTTCAAGCCGGACGAGCACTACGTTCCTCTCGATGATGCCCTTGATGCACAGGACTACGCTGACATCATTCTCGAGACGAGCCATATGTCTGCAATGCAGGCTCGTAATTTCCAGGACGCAGCCCGTGATATTTTGATCCAGTTCGACCGGAAAGCAGTTGCGAACAGGGTTATCAATCTCGCTAATGGCGACGTCCAAACAGAGACTGGTGCTGTTGATCCCAATCTCTATGAAAAGTTCGACGATCTAATGTTCAATCACTATGGAATTCTGGTATGAAAGTCATATCTGCGCGCAATGTGAACGAAGCTCTCCTTCTTGGGCTTAATGCTCTGCAAGAAGAAGGTGTGGACCGTGACTCACGAAATGGTATGGTTCGGGTATTCCCAGAACCTGTGACAACTGTTTATCAAGAACCCGAAGAAAGGGTGGTGTTCTTCCCAGAAAGGGATGCTAATCCATACTTCCATTTCATGGAAAGTTTGTGGATGCTATCTGGCAGACGAGATGTAGAGTGGATCAGCCAGTTTTCCACGAACATAATGAACTACAGCGATGACGGCGTCACGTTTCATGGGGCCTACGGTTATCGTTGGAGAAACTGGTTTTCTCCAGCCATAGGAGATTATCAATATAAGGATGTCGTCGTTGATCAGCTCACTACGATTGCTTCACTTCTCAAAATGAACCCTGACGACAGACGAGTCGTGTTGCAAATGTGGGATACTTCTGCAGATCTCGGAATGGAAGGAAAAGACTTCCCCTGCAACTTGATCGCGACATTTCGCATCAGTCCATACAACTTTCTGGACATGACGGTATTCAACAGATCAAACGATATGATCTGGGGTGCCTATGGTGCGAATGCAGTTCACTTTTCCATGCTCCAAGAGGTGATGGCGGCTTGGGTCGGAGTTCCAATCGGGAGATATTGGCAGGTAAGCACGAATTTCCATGCCTATCACAACATACTGAAGAAGCATTCCGATCTACTCAAAATCAGTCCTGGGTTCGATGACTATTCTCTTGGAAACGTAAGACCTTTTAAAGTTGTGAACTCACCTATTGACGAATGGTTCCAAGATCTAGAAATGTTCATGGAAGTTGGTCCAGTAATGGGCTTCAAAGATGTGTTCTTCAAGAAAGTTGCTTCACCAATGTTTCAATCTTGGATGGCATGGAAAGATCGCGAGAACCCTAATCATGCAGAAAATGCGCTGAAGTTGGCAGAGAAGATCGCTGCTGAAGACTGGAGGAAAGCTTGTGTGGAATGGCTGATCAGGAGAAGCAAATGAAGACTTATGAACATGCTGTGAGTTCGATTGAGAAAATCAAATTCATGAGGGAGGCAGGTGCAGTTCGTCGCTGTCACACTATTCCTATCGTTGGTGAATACAACTTGGCTATTCACAAGTTCAACATGCTTTCAATGCTGAGAGTCCTTTGGCCAGAAGCGAGCCTGTTTCTCGTTTGGGCTATCATTGAGCATGATATTCCAGAAAGGCTGACTGGTGATATTCCCGCTCCTGCCAAATGGCTGAATTTAATTGACAGTGAGAGTTTATCAGATCTTGAGAGTGACATTTTGATTGATACCATCAATTATGATCACGGTTCTGCTCTCAACGAAATTGAGAAAAAGTGGCTTCACGGTCTCGATATCTTAGAGCTTGCGCTATTCTGCCGAGATCAAATCCATATTGGAAATCGTAATCTTGAAGTCATGCTTGATCGTATTCATAAGTATATCAAGAAAAACGGTGAGAAGTTTCACCCTAAGATCTTGGATACTTATTGGGAAAGCTCCAATCATGACTGGTCCTTTATGCCGGATCTGGGAGATGTATCATGAGCCATGATCGTGATGTAAAACGGTGTAATCGGTGTGGAAAAGAGCTTTGGGATGGAGCTACCTGCGATTGTCGCGCCTATGTAGCCCAAGAAGGAGGAGACCACTATCAGGCCGAATATCAACATTGGGACTGGGTCATTGATTGTCAGCTACACTATCTCGTTGGAAATTGCACGAAATATGTTTCTCGTTGGCGTAAGAAACATGGAATTGAAGATTTGAACAAGGCCATGAGCTATCTAGACAAAATGATAGCAGTTAGAATGAGGAGACCTGAATACATTTTCAATCATGGAAAAGGATACACAATACGTTCTTGCACTGATCGCATTGTTGAAACTCTCGGTTTGTTCGGAGACGAGCGTGGTATTTTTGAAATCTTGATTGGTCAATGTCCTTTGTCAATGATTGAGCTAGCAAAGGAGAGGTTGGCTAACCTTATTAGGACCGCTAAAATGGCGCAGGAGGCGGGGTTTGACCTTAATGCCCCTAACCCCTACTGCCCACCGCCAAGGCCCGCTGCTGGACCAAAACAGGACGTCCCTGGACGTGCTGGTGGTATGGTAGGGCAGGGCGCGGCATCCAGCGCGTCCAGAGAGGTCGGCGGTATCAACCATCCCGCCCCGTTTGGCTACGAAGGAGACGAATAATGAGCCTTGATCTCGGTCACGCATCCCTTGAGGACATGGCTGCTTGGGCAGAAGACCTGATGGCAGGCCGTGATCCGGACTTCATTATCGGCGACCACTACTTGCTCCGGTGGTGGGTCATCCCGAGAAACCAACTCTACAACCTGTATCTCCACGACATTCGCAAGAGCGACGACGACCGTGCCATGCACGACCATCCGTGGGAGAACACGTCGCTCCTTCTGTCCGGCGGCTATATTGAACATACGCCGGAAGGTGTGTTTGAGCGGAAGGCTGGTGATATCGTTCACCGCAAGCCTACCGACCTGCATCGTCTGGAGGTGATCCCCGGTCAGCGTGCGATCTCGCTGTTCGCTACCGGGCCGAAGGTTCGGGACTGGGGCTTCCAGTGTCCGAAGGGCTGGGTGTCGTGGCAGGATTTCACCTCGCCGACCGACAGCAGCAAGACGGGTCGTGGTTGTGGAGAATACGCCTGATGGCAGCACGAAAGAAATCAGACCCGAATAACGGTGGCGCTCTCCAGCTTGGGTTCTTTATGCCTGAGGCGGAGTGGCGTCCACCGTCACTTTCTGACCTTCCATCGTGGAAGGACGCTAAAAGGATTGCGATTGATGCCGAAACCAGAGACCCGAGTATTGGTGCGAAGTTGGGACCTGGATCTCTTCGCGACGGATATACTGTCGGATGGTCATTTGCCATTGAAGGAGGTCCTAGACACTATCTCCCGATCCGCCATGAAGGAGGCGATAACCTCGACTGCGAAATGGTTCTCCGATACCTTAGAGAACAAATTAAAGGATTTGATCGAGAGTTCGTGGGAGCCAACCTCGCCTACGATATTGATTATGGATACAACGATGGATTTGAATGGAACCAAGATGCGAAGTTCCGCGACATTCAAATTGCTGACCCCCTCATCTACGAACTTCATCGAAGCTACTCCCTTGATGCAATTGGAAAACGATATGGTATCGAGGCTAAAGACGAATCCACACTTTTGGAAGCTGCGAGAGCTTTCGGTCTTGATCCAAAGAAGGGTCTCTGGAGACTACCGGGGCGGTATGTCGGAAAATATGGGGAGCAGGATGTAGCATCTCCCCTAGAGATCTTAAAAAGACAAGAAGAGATAATTGAAAGAGATGGGCTACAACAAATCTGGGAACTAGAAAGCAGAGTTATACCAGTTCTAGTTAGAATGAGACGGCGTGGCGTCAGGATTGATTTTGATAAACTAGAACGGATTGAAAAGTGGGCTGAGTCTGAGGAACGTAAGGCTCTTGACTTGATCAAACGAGAGACCGGCGTCCAAATTGGATTTGGGGAAGTGTGGAAGCCCGGTGCTCTTGCTCCTGCTTTAGAAGCTATCGGTATGAGGCTGCCTAAGACTGCAACTGGTGCCCCATCAATCGATAGAGATTTGCTAGGAGGTAGTGATCATGTCGTCCCGCAAGCAATCCTCAGAGCCAGAAAAGTCAACAAACTACGAACGACATTTGCGGCTTCTATCAGAAAGTATGCTGTTGGAGAAAGACTTCATTGCTCATTTAGGCAAATGGCGATGTCTGACTCCTCCGGTGACACTGTTGGTGTCCGATTCGGAAGACTGTCCGCTGCTGATCCGAACCTTCAGCAGCAGCCTAGTCCTGATAGAGACCCTGAAATTGCTGGCGAGTGGCGCAAGATCTTTATCCCTGAGGAAGACGCTCTGTGGGGCTGTAATGACTATTCGCAGCAAGAACCAAGATGGACAACTCATTTTGCTGCGGTTTTGGATTTGCCCAGAGCAAGAGAAGCAGCTCTGAGATATCAGAACGATCCCAGCACAGATAACCACGACATGATGACCCGGCTGGTCTATGGTGATAAGCAGGTAGATGAGTGGTTCAAGAATGATCCGAAAGGAGCCTACAAGGTTCACCGTGGTTACTCCAAGAACATCTTTCTTGGGTTGTGTTATGGTGAAGGTGGAGCCAAGCTATGCCGCGACATCGGTAAGCCTACTCGTTGGGCTGTGACCTATGGATGGGGTAAAGATCGCAGGATGGAGTTCTTCGAAACCCAAAGAGAGGCCATGTCTTATCGCATGGAAATCCAGAAAGGCTTCGTGCGAGAAATGGCTGGTGAAGAAGGACAAGAGATCTTAGACAATTTTGATAGCGAAGTTCCATATGTCCGAGAACTTGCGAAAGCAGCTACTGAAAGAGCTAAAGCTATCGGTTTCGTAAAAACTATTCTCGGTAGAAGGCTCAACTTTGAACGTCGTGAAGATGGATCTTACGATTTCACACACAAAGCTCTCAATCGTGTAATCCAAGGCTCATCTGCTGACCAGACAAAGCTTGCTATCTGTGAACTTGATCGTGCTGGGCATTTCATCCAGTTGCAGGTTCATGACGATACTAACGGAAGCTATTCTACTGTTGCCGAAGCGAAAGAAGCTGGCAACATCATGAGAGACTGTATCATCGACGCGTATCCAGGCAAGCTCTGGGTGCCCTTCAGAGTCGATACAGAAGTTGGACCTAGCTGGGGTGAAATCAAAAGTGTGGAATAAATGTTCAGTAAATGGATGTGATAGACCTATCGTCAACAAGAAAAGACAAATGTGTCTATCCCACTACAATAAATTCATGAGGCATGGAGATCCACTTCATGAGACTAAGAAATATGCAACGAAAGAAGAGATTCATAGATTCATTAATGAAGCCATTCATAGTGATACTGATGATTGTGTAGAATGGCCTTTCGGCCTTTGTGCTGGATATGCCTGGACAGGATCAGAATATGTTCATAGGATTGTAGCGACTGGAAAGAAATCAACTAAGAATGCAGAAGCTTCACATCTCTGTGACAATAAGAAATGTATAAATCCGAGACATGTGATGTGGTCAACTAAGAGTGATAATATCATGGACAGAGTTCTAAACGATACAATGGAACAAAGAAAGGAGAGACGAAATGTCTGAACAATACGGAGTCCTTGTTGATGGTGAGTTCGAAGAACGTTCACTGTATCAAGTGACATCAAAAGGTTTCACACAGCCTATCTGGTGTAGAAACAACACCTATGATGAATATGTCTCAAAAGAGATCAATCGCAGCTATGGCAAGCTGGACGTGGAAGGAAGGGTCGTGCTAGACATCGGCGCGAACATCGGCTGCTTCACCCGCTGGGCTGTGGACAAAGGTGCGATGCACGTCATTTCGCTGGAGCCGGAAGTAAACAACTTCAACATGCTTTCGCTGAACATGAAAGATGAAGAGAATACTACACTTCACAACAAGGCGTTGACTTCGAGCCAGGACGGTGACGGTGTGCTGTATCTCAGCAAAACAGGCAAGAATCCCGGTAATTCCAGCACGACGCCGCGACGTGGCCGGGTGGAAGTGTCGATCAGCTTCATGTCGGTCGCCACTCTGAAGAACAAGCATCCGGTGATCGACGTCGCTAAGATCGATTGCGAGGGTGCGGAGTTCGAGTTCATGGAGACGCTGATCGCTGCGTATCCTGATCTGCGTCAAGTCGCGCTGGAAATCCACATCAACGGGTTCGGCTTGAAGAAAGCCCAAGACCTGCACGACATGATGCTGAACAATGGATTCGAAGCAGAAGTTCCGCCCCGGCTCCACAACGAGAGCTTGTGGCAGACACTGGCAACCTACATCAAGATCGGAGGGTGAGATGGCTGCTCTGAATGGAAAGAATGGTAAGATATTCGAGTGTGACGACTGCGGAGATCAAACCGGAGACGAGACGCAAGACTTCTACCAAGCGTGGGAAGATGCGGAAGCAGAAGGCTGGCGTTTCTATGGATACAACATTCACAGATGCGAGAGATGCGCAAATGATCTTAAGCGGTAAGACCATCCAGAGACTTGACATCATGAACCCGTTCTACGGGCGGACCCGGCACAAGGGCATGACTTTCGGTTGCGGACCAGCGGGATACGATGTGCGAGTTGAATTCGACGAGAGGGGTGAGATCCCACAGATTTCTCTTGAACCTGGAGAATTCAGACTGGCGTCTACAATCGAACAATTCAATATGCCGAACAATGTTCTCGGAATTGTCCACGACAAGTCCACTTGGGCTAGGTTCGGTCTTGCAGTTCAGAACACCGTCATTGAGCCAGGATGGAAAGGTTTTCTCACTCTTGAGCTAACAAATCATAGTGATAGAGAAATCATCATTCAACGAGAAATGCCTATCGCCCAAATCATATTCCACTTTGTTGACGAAGCAACAGATGGCTATGAGGGAAAGTATCAAGAGCAGAAAAGAGGACCAATCATGCCAATTCTTGAGGGTTGTCCCTAACCTTCAGACAGGCTAAACTAAAAGCCAACTATCCTGGAGAGTTCTCTTGTCAGAAAACAGCATGAAGGGGACGCTTATAAAACGAGCGTCTTCACTAGACGCAGTTTCCATTGAGTCTCCAATGACTGGTCTAGGCATACCTGATGTCAACTATACGCATGGATGGATAGAATGTAAAGCCCTGAAAGCTTGGCCCAAGGGAGCAGAAGCAAATCCTGTGAGATTTCCTCATGCTTGGACCAAAGAACAGCAGGTGTGGGGGTATAGAAGAGAGAAACGCGGAGGCATTTCGCTAGTATGTTGCAAAGTCAGCAGCACATGGTTCTTTTTCTCCGCTACTACGCTGAAAGTGAATAATTTATGGGACAATATGACTCGACCGGAAATGTATCAATGGTCTCTAAAAGTTTTCGAAAAATCACTACCTCAGAAGGAATTGTGCGAATTCCTGAAATCACCGTATCAGATCTAACTCTTGGTGAGAAGCTGCTAATCTGGAGAAAGCGTAAAGGTTTCACCCAGAAAGAAGCTGCCCCTTATCTAAGCATGAGTTGGAATTTCTATAAGGAAGTTGAAAACGGTAAGAGAGAAATTCGACTAACAGAGATCCCTTTCATTGGAGAGTTGGAAGCAAACGAGATTTGTCTCATTCTTAGGAAACGCTCGGGGTGGACAATAAACGAATGTGCCGAAGATGCTGGTATCTCCAGATACTGGTATAACATGATGGAAAAAGGTAAGGTCAGTCCTAACCTACTGGTGAGGTATTGGGGAGAAGATGAAAGGAAATAGTGAACATGCAGTCAGCTTCCTCAAGAAATTCAACCCTAATGGTCCTTGGACTTTGGGTGCGATTGCTACTGACAGAAAAGCAGTAACGTTCCGCACATTTACGGAAGAGAAAGAAGCCTATGAGTTCATAGAGAAAGAGAACGGTAAAAGAAATCTCTACTTTCTAGTAAACGAAACTAATAGGGAAATCGACACAAAACCGTCTAAGACAGATATCTATCAAGCTGGGTGGCTTCATGTCGACATCGATAGCTCTGCTACCGATGAAGAAGGTCTTGAACATGATCTAGACATGCTTCTGTCTTCGCTTACCGACAAGCTGCCGAAAGGTATGCCGAAGCCGACAGCGATTGTCTTCTCAGGAAATGGCTATTGGGGTTTCTGGAAGCTGAAAAAGCCTGTTCTTATTGAAGGAACAGAGTCCAAGTGGGAAGACTTCGAACTCTACAACAAACGTCTTGAGCAGGTTTTCGGAGGCGATCACTGCTTCAACGTAGATCGGATCGCCCGTCTTCCTGGGACAATAAACATACCGAATCCTCAAAAGAGAAAGAAGGGTCGTAAGGAGGTAGAGGCAAAACTTCTTGAGTTTGATAGCTCAAGAGTTTATGATATTTCTGAGTTCAAGAAGGCCGCAGGTGTTCAGTCATCTGGGTCAATGATGGATGGCGGCGAAACATCAGAAGTAGATATCGACGTAGGTAACATTGAACGCATTCAAGATCTAAGCGAGCTTGACGAGTGGTCTGTTCCTGATCGTGTGAAAATTATCATCGCCCAAGGACACCATCCTGATCAACCCAAGGCGAAGGACAATTCTCGTTCCGCTTGGGTTTTTGATTGCTGCTGTTCTCTTGCTCGCCACGGTGTTCCAGACTCAGTGATCTACAGTATTCTAACAGATCCAGGATGGGCTATTTCTTCCAGTGTTCTTGAGCTAAAGTCTGGCGCTGACAGATATGCTCGCAGACAAATTGCGAGAGCGAAGCAATACAGCGAAGATCCAGATCTACTAATGATGAATGACAGACACGCAGTAATCGGCAACATCGGAGGTAAGACTGCGGTCATAGAAGAGGTTGACGATCAGCTCAAGCTGCATAACGGTCAGACTTTCAAGCGGACGAAATTGACCATGTCTAGCTTTGATAGTATTCGTCAACGATACATGAACAAGCGTATCAAGGTCGGCACGACTAAAGAAGGCGCAGACGTCACTGAAGAACTCGGCAAGTGGTGGCTGAAACACCCAATGAGGAGACAGTATGACCATATGAGATTTATGC
>CEPZ01083992.1_pt1 | contig 58295 bp, 64 predicted proteins | sample 530461 | NCBI WGS metagenome assembly CEPZ01 (sample SAMEA2620106, study PRJEB7988) | marine metagenome | isolation source: saline water (ENVO:00002010), including
AACAGGAAACATAGATACAGAATTGACAATTTACAACTCTAGTGGAAGACAGCTTTCGAATTACGACAATGACAGAGGATCTGAAAATAATGAGCGAGAAACTTTCTCTCGAAGTGGATCAGGGAATCTTCGAACTTACATCAGAGTAATTGAACACCGCCAGGACAATACTGGTAGCTATACTATTTTTGTTACAAGGGAGGGTGGATAAAACAATTAAAGAACCAGAGCAGAGGAGATAAAAATGTTACAGATATACACAATTCAGATTTCAGTGGCCCATCAATTGAGACTGACACAGGACCCCCGCTATCTTGATACCACAGTCAAATCAGGCGACAAGATATTTGCACCGACGTGGAAGATGGTGATGGGCGTAAAAGGAGGCAGGACTACAGAGGAAGAATACACGCAGCAATACTATGATATGATGCGTGCGAGTTATAGGCAGAATACAGAAGGGTGGAATGATATTCTAGCCCTGGATGAAATCATTCTGGCCTGCTACTGCAAACCCGATTCGTTCTGCCATCGTTATTTGCTGAAGGATATGTTAGTGAAATGTGGAGCGGAGTATTCGGGGGAAGTCAGAAGGGTAGAAGATTTAGCTTCAAGAAACTTTTGAAGGATGATTGTGAGAGGGTGTTGCGGAAAGTAAACGCAGAACTATAATCTGCTATGGAGGGAAAAACAAGTTGCTTTTTATTTTAAGATTTATTCATCAACCGACTGAGATCTTTTTTTAAGGAATCTTCAAAGTGGTCTTTATCATTTACAACAGTGAATTCAACAGGTAGATTTAAGTTTTGTATTTTCTCTTGAGGTGTTTCAGCTGTAACATAAATTAGACATTCCTTTCCTGAGGACACAGCCTCTTCAATCCTGGGCATTGCCCAATTATCTTCAATGCTTCTTCCTTGATGTTCTGCAATGAGTAGAACCAACACTTTTGATTGGTGATAAGAATCTAAAATTTCTCTGTTAAGGATACTTTTTATAGCACGTAATCCCACACCTACATAGAAATCAAGGGATAATCCGAGAGATTCAACCAGCCTATCCGCGAAACCAAAACGGACCTCATTATACCCTATGGATTGCTTAATGTCGATATTGGTGCAAAAAAAAATCCTCTCCCCTTTTTGAAGCATTTGTTTTCCTCCTAAAGGAGAGAGTTTGATTATTACACAGAAATTTTGCAATAAGGATTATTGAGCATTAATTGCCTATCTACGAACGGCTCACATTAATCTGAAATCTGTGATTTATCGCGAAAAATGTGCTTTTAACGATTTTTCGGATGATGGGTGTCGATAATTTATAGCAAATTTCTCTCATTTTGAGCTTACTGCAAAATCTCTGTTACAGTGCTTGAGCAAGTTCTTCTCTGTGCATAATCTCTTCAATATGATCAATACGTTTCTGAATGAGAGGATAAGTGCCGATGTCTCTTCTATGACGCACAGGTCCGATGACTTTGTTAACAGCATCTTCAGCTATTTGCTCTGCTGCTTCAAGATCATCACCAATCCCTACAAATGCAACCGCACGAGACCCCGTCATGTAGAGTTCATCTTGTTCCTTGTAAACCGCGCCATAGAACATTCTCAATTCATCACTTGGACTTGGAACTTCACTCATATTGATGCGGGCACCCCTTATAGGATCATCTGGATATCCTTCAGGCACAACATATTTGCACACTGTAGCTTTTCTCTCAAATTCAATTGGAGTCCTATCAAGTGTGCCGTTAAGAATGGCCTCACATACATCCATAAAATCTGTCTTCAGCAGCGGCAGCACATTCATAACTTCTGGATCTCCGAACCTTGCATTGTATTCTATGAGTCTTAGACCTTTTTTTGTGAACATAAATCCGCCATATAAAACCCCTTTATACTCACTACCAACTTCCTCTCGAAGTGCGCGAGCAACTGCCGAATTTATTTCACTAGCTTCTTGGATATGCTCTTTAGAAATGAAGGGCAGATCGTGTTCTTTACAAGAATAAGATCCCATACCTCCAGTGTTAGGACCTGTATCTCCATCGTATGCTCGCTTATGGTCCTGAGCAACAACCATATCCACTACGTGCTGACCATCACATAGAGATTGTAAGCTGAATTCTTCTCCTTCAAGTTTTTCCTCAATCACAACAGCTTGATGTTTTTCGTGGAAAAGTTCCCTACTATATTGAAGGGCTTCATCAATCGAATGGAGGTGCTCTCCAAATACCTTTACTCCCTTTCCTCCTGTGAGACCATCAGGTTTAACAACGAACTCACCTACAGTGTGAAGATATGATTCAATGCCTTCAATGTCTCGAAAAATTCGGTAGTCTGGATTCCCAGGGATATCATATTTGGAAAGAAGTTCACGTGTGAAAAGTTTACTTGATTCGAGTCGTGCAAGAGATTTTCCAGGTCCTATACAAGGAATACCGAACTCCTCACTCAATACATCCACAGCCCCAACAGCGAGTGGTTCCTCAGGTCCAATTACCGCGAAGTCTGGCTTCACTTTGTTAGCAACTTCCCTAATATCCTCTAGCCGATCTGTATAACCAGTTTTCAACTCTTCTACTTTCTCACGGAGACCTGGATTTTCAACCTCTGAAAGAGCGTATAACTGTGGAGACCCATGGCTTCTTCTTAAAGCATCGGCAATGCAATCAATCCTAGCAGACTTTCCAATTAGAAGAACCTTATACATTATTGCCCTCCCCGAGAATTTAAAACGATAGTCATAACAAATTCTTTACATTAAGATATTAAATATCAATAACTTATATATAAATCTTGCGATTTGTATTATGTAAGACCCCGCCGAGATTTTTTTAGAAGTTGAAACCCCTCTTGAAACCGATTAATCCTTTTGCTGGTAAGACCATGTTGTCTGAACATTGGAAAATTACGATCTTGTCCCGGTTCCAACTGTGTCGCAAAGGCTTTAGTCCGAGCAAGAGTATATTTCCAACGGTCGGTCACTAGATCAACCAGTGCTGTGTAACAAACTGAAGGGATTCCTGTGTCTTCTACTTGCAGCACGGCAAAAGAAGGGTCGTCGATTCTTTCCCCATTCTCTCTATAGACATATCTCAGTTCAAATCCATAAAGTGATGCCCAAATCGCCTCGGATTCAGTACCGAGTTTTGACTCTGGCATAGATTGGAATTCTATTCCGGCAATATTGATTGCTTGGCGAGGAGGCTGAATGTATGGTAATACGATAAGCATTTTGTAACCTTACCATAGAATTGCGGTGAAAAATAACCCTATTCTATATTGTATTTTGGAATCACACGGCGTGGCCACTCGTCTTTTGGGGTAGGGCAGACATGGCGCACACCTACGAGCTTATCCAACCTTGTTTGGAATATACTTTTTTTATAAGGATAATGTCAATCCTCTACTTCAAGTAATTCTTTTTATTTGGCATATTATTTAAACTTATTTTTATGTACGTCCTTGCTTACATAATTAGAGGAACTGTGCTTCACCTTTTCAGAGATGACTCCAGGTTTCTGCTCTTCAGCACCGGTTTTTGAACCCTCTTCCAATTCACTCAGAAATTTTCGCAGAAGTGTAACCCATTCTGGAACCTCATTCTTCATCTTGCTTCACCTCATCTTCTTTCACAATTTCCTTCGGCTTTCCATCCAGGTAGGAAACCATTAAGGGTCTTCCATTTTCATCCTTTGCAGTGTAAGAATAAATAGGCATCCCTCTCTCCAAACCGAGTCCTTTCACAACAGGTTTCAAGATAAGGATCTTGGAAGTTCCTGCCTTCATCTGTAGCAAGGATTTCCAGCCGTGAAATTGAAAGGTGATTCTCATTTTCTTATTAAGGAGATGCTGAAGTTCTTAACACTTTTCGGCACTTTTGAGATGCCGTAAGGAAGAGTAGTGTTTCGCCACTTGAATGTGCAGGTGAGGATAGAGGAGAAACATAACTTGATGACTCAGTAGAAAGATATAAATAGGAGTAGTGTCTTACTTATTTTAATGAGGCATTCCATTATCAATGCCAATCGAAGATATCACACAAAGGTATTCTGCCCAGTCCCGGCGTATGTAATTCTATTTAATCGCTTAAAGAAAATAAAATGGGTGTCTAAATGTTGCCGATAATTTATAAGCTGGGACTTTCTCCAAAAGAAGGAATGAAAAAATGGCTAAAAAATAAATAAATACGACTATGAAAAAAAATTAAACTAAAAGATAAAAAGTATTGAAAAGTCTAGTATGGGTAATAAGAATAAAGAATTAATTTTTGAGTTTAGAGACTTTTGCTTTATGGAGGGATTAAGTAAAGTTAGAGTTTGGAGGGAAACACAGAGACTTAAATAATTTATGGACAGTAAATTATATAAATTTTTCTTCTTTCGTCCTTAACATGCCTAAAATAAATTCCCTAGCTCCAGTTTTTCAAGCTGAAGCTTTTCACGAAGGAGAAATAAAAAAACTCTCCTCAGAAAATTACAAGGATAAATGGAAAATTTTAATGTTCTATCCTGCTGATTTCACTTTCGTTTGCCCCACAGAGCTCGGAGAATTTGCTGATAAATATGAAGAATTCAAAAATCTCAATACTGAAGTTTTCTCCGTTTCCACTGACACCGCTTTTGTTCATAAAGCTTGGCATGATTCTTCAGACACTATTAAAAAAATTCAATATCCCATGCTCGCCGATCCCACTGGTAAAATTTGCAAAGACTTTGGGACTTACATTGGAGAAGAAGGTTTAAGTTTAAGAGCCACTTTTATAATTGATTCTGAAAACTTAATAAAATTTTATGAAATTCACGACAATTCTATAGGAAGAAATGTTAATGAAATCTTAAGAAAATTAAAAGCCGCTCAATATGTTTCCAAAAATGACGGAGAAGTCTGCCCTGTCAATTGGGAAGAAGGCAAAGACACTCTTCGCCCAGGTTTGCATTTAGTCGGAAAACTCTAATCCCCTTTCTTAGAAAACTCGTCTAAAGAGGTATCCAACCCAGCCAGTTTATTATGATGAAACTCAAGATTTCTTAATAAAACATATAAATCTTACTAACACTATTAAAATTATGAAAAAGTGGAGGGTTTTACTAATTTTGGTGTTATTATTACCTATTGGAGAAGCCAAGACTAAGACTTTTACTTTTCAGAGAGATGGGAGTGAAGTTATTGAAGATATTAATGTGACTTTATTGGATTTTGATAAAAAAGAAAATAAGGTGATTGTGTGTGTAAATAATAAAAAAGGGATTATTTCTAATGATAAAAAAATTAATGGGGTCTATTTTGAGATTAAGAAATATGAGGGTGAGACTGTGAAGATGAGTTTGGAGGTAGAGTGTAATGAATGTGTTATAAGGGATAATTTAGAGTGTTATGATGAATGTAGGATAAATAGTGATTGTGATGATAATGATAAAGAAACATTGGATTCTTGTAAAGGAAGGCCAAAACAATGTATCCATACCAAGGTAGTAGTGCCTAAGTCTGTAGAACTTGTAAATAAAACCCAAGAAAAGAATAAAACAGAGGAGAATCCATCTCCTTCACCCCAGCAAGAAGAAGTACGAGAAGTTGAATATTTTAGCTTTTTTAAACAATTGAGTTTGTGGATAATTGGGTGGTTTCGTTAGTATTTTTAAGAGAGTTAGTTTTATAAAGCAATAATTTCTATATTTTAAGAGTAGGTAACAGACCGACTAATCGGAAACTTTTCAAACCGATTCCATTAGTGATTCACAATAAAAACTAAGATCATCGTGGAACATGAAAAGTTGCTGAGGAAAGTCCACACACAAAAAAAGGCTATTCCTGAAAGGGAGTTTCAGAAATGAAAGGCAACCACGCAGAAACGACACGGCTTATTGATGTGATGATGTTCACGAAATCTCCAGTGATGGGGACGAGAACTAACTGAATATATCAATAAGAAACGATGAAACGGTGAGTCCTGGCTTGTGCAAGTCTGTAAGACGCATAGTTGAATGGTCGGAACCTTTTTTAGGAAAAAAGCTTCACCAGAAAATGAAGCAAATCTAAAAGGTTAACAGAATGTGGCTTACTGTTGCCTACTTCCATTTTTAAAAAAGTGGAGTCAAAACAAAGAAAGGAAAAATAGAAAATGGCAGATGAAAAAATACAAATGCCTTCAGGTATTGGGGGATTAGTAAGGTATTTTGATGATTATAAGAGTAAAATAGAGATACCCAATATGGTTTTTATTGCGTTTTGTGTGTTAGTTATTATATTTTACTTATATTTACACTTTAGATAAAAAATGATACCTGGAATGAATCTTAAATTAGAGTAATAATTCTTTGAATTCCTTGTAATTGGGATAGTCTTTTAGCAATTCTTTGCCTTTTGTTGTGATTTTTAGTTGATTAAATTTGCCTTGTTTTCCAATTTTTGAAATATAAGCTTGTGAGATTAATTTTCCTATTGTATTTGATACTGTTTTACGTTTTTTATTTGAATTTTTTATTATATCATTTATAGCGAAGTTACCTTTTTGTTGTTCTATTTGTAGTCCTTGTAATAAATAATAAATAAGACTTAGTTTTTTGGGTAGATGTAATCCATATTTTCTAATCGAATATGAAATGTTCTTCTTTTTATAAGGGATAGAGATGTCTTCTTTAACTAAATTATAAAATTTTTTGACATCCTGTCAATGATAGAAACACTCTTGAATCCTTTGTAGATATGTCAGAAGATGCTGAAGGTGCCCCTCTTTATAAAGGAAGAGATGCACCCGGTTTTGGCGCAATTTCTTTAGAGGAGTTAGGAGACTCTGGCCAAATCCTTTCCGCTGAAGATTTTGTTCAGAGCAAACTTGCAAGAGTTATTGAACATACTAGTGATGCTACGGCTAAAAATACCGGCAATTTACTTAAGTCTCTAGAATGTGGGCATGTTCATATATCTTTTTCTAATTTTCTATATGAACACGAGATTTTATGTGAAGATTATCTTGGATCTGAAAGAAATGAACGTTATAATAGATGCTATGATGAATGTATAACAAAGGGGTTTACTTCCGAGGAAGCATCCTTACTCGCTCATATACACTCAATCGAACCAAAGAATATAAAGGTCAAAAAAGGGAGCATAAGAGACACTATGATGGGATTGAAAGTTTTATATTATAACATTAGCAAAACAGGGGAGGGAAAAACCCTCTGTGTTGACATTGTGGAGCCGAATGGGAGAACGGATAAAGGCTCCACTTTTGGGATACTAGACTCTTGATAAAGTTTTAACTATACCCCTTAGACTTTACATTACATAAAAAAGTTAATTTTATAAAACCTCTTTCTTAGTTTTTATTTATGTTACCAAATATTAATCCCAAGAAAATGCAGAAAATGATGAAAAGTCTTGGTATGAAACAGGAAGAGATAGAAGCTTCTGAGGTTATAATTAAATGTCCTGATAAAGAACTTGTTATTAGAAATCCAAGTGTGCAGAAAGTAAATATGATGGGGCAAGAATCTTTACAAATAAGTGGGGATATTGAAGAAAAATCTATTGAAAGTTTTAGTGAAGAGGATATTAAAATGGTTTCTGAACAAACAGAGTGTAGTGAAGAGGAAGCTAGAGAAAGTTTAGAGAAAAATGAGGGCGATATTGCTAAATCGATTCTAGAATTGAAGAAATAATGAAGTATATAAATGCTTAAAAATTTTGACTTTTTTTAATATTATATGGAACTGCATGAAATTCATTTAAAGAAAGCAATCAATTTCTTTAAGACAGCAGACCATTTAGTATATGTGACTATGCCTGTGGTGAATGATAATAAGCTGTTTATAACTGTTTTAGATAATATTCATATGGCTTTAGAGAATGGAATGAATGCGGTTTTAGAGTATGAGAGGTTGTATAAGCGGATTATGCCTTTAGCAGATAATTTTGAGAGTAGATTTGAGGTCTTTAAAAGAATGGTTGGAAAGCATGGTTTTATAAATGACGATGTTATAATAATAAAGGAGTTAAAGAGGTTTATAGAAGACAGAAAGGAGGCTCCTGTGGAGTTTACAAGGTCAGATAAATTCGTAATTTGTTCAGATGATTACCGAATGAAGACCATTTCAATCGAGGAAATAAAGAAATATTTATCAATAACAAAGAATTTCTTATTGAAAATTAATAAAATAGTGAAAAAATGATTGAAGAAGATAAGAATTATGATGGTGTTGACGAAGAACTCAAGCGTGCGGATCACTTGATTTACGTTTCTTTGAAATATACACGAACAGTAGATGTGATTTTAAGTGTGATTGCGCGTTTAATTAGTGTGCAGGAGAGTTTAATTGATATTTTATTGGAGTTTTTAGAGAAAAAGAAGGGAGTAAAAGATATCAATATGGGAAAACCCTATTTGATCAAGATTAAATGGGTGAGAGAAGGATTTAAGAAAGATGTAAATGTGAATGAATTACTGGATTTTTATGAATTATTAATTAAAATAATGAAATCAGAGCATATTAAAAAAGGAGAATTTAGAAAAGGTTTAATGTTAATTGCGCAAGATAAAAGTGCAGAGGTAGTTGCGGAAGTAAATGTGGATGTGCTAAAGGAATATTATAAAAACACTGAAAATTTAGTTAAAAAAATACAAAAAATAGTAAAATGACAAAAGTGGTGTGTTGTATTTCTGGAAAAGGAGGTGTAGGTAAGAGTACTACAGCTATAAATTTAGGATTGGCTTTGCACCAATATGGTAAAAATACAGCTGTGTTGGATGCGAATTTAACCACACCTAATGTGGGGGTTTATTTAGGGGTGCCTAAGGTGCCTGTAACTATACACCATGTTTTAAATGATAATAGAAAGAAGTTAAATAAGGCCATCTATGAACATAATTCTGGGCTTAAAGTAATCCCTGGGGATTTATCTGTGGGGAAGTTAAATAATTTAAAAATTGATAAATTAAAAAGTGTTGTAGCAGATGTGGAAGGATTATTAGATTATTTAGTTTTGGATGGAGCTGCTGGTTTGGGTAAAGAAGCTGCGAGTGCTTTAGATGCATGTGATAGCGTGTTAATTGTGACTAATCCGGAATTGGCAGCTGTGACAGATGCTTTGAAAACTGTGGAAGTAGTTAAGAAAATGAGAAAACAAGTTCTGGGAGTTGTGTTAACTAGGAGTAGGAAAGATGATGTAGATTTGGGTATAAAAGAAGTAGAAGAAATGTTAGAGTATCCCATACTTGGGATGATTCCCGAAGATAAGAATATTAGGAAAGCCAGTAGTAAAGGATTTCCAATATTACATAAATACCCTAATTCAGAAGCTTCTATTGGTTATAAAAAATTAGCAGCTAAATTATTGGGTGAAGAATATATAGATATGACCCCCCCTATTAAGAAAAAAGAGCATCTGATTCGAGATTTATTAAGGGTGTTTGGATTTAAGTCTAGATAATATAAATCTTTATTAATTTTCTATTTTGAATTTTTATTATGAAATTTGGACATATGGCAGATTGTCATGTTGGGGGGTGGAGAGACCAGAAATTGAATGATCTAAGTTTGGAATATTTTAAAGAAGCTATTAAGATTTGTTTAAAAGAGAATGTAGGTTTTGTGTTGATTTCGGGAGATTTATTTGATACTGCTTTGCCTGGAACAGATTTAATTAAGGAAGTGGCTGGAGAATTGAATAGATTAAAGGAAGGTAATGTGGATGTGTATTTGGTGCCTGGAAGTCATGACTTTTCTCCTTCTGGTAAAACTGTGTTGGATGTATTTGAGAAATCCGGATTGTGTGTTAATGTAAATACTTATGAGGATGGAAAGTTAAAGTTTTTTGAGGACAAAACAGGGGTTAAATTAACAGGGGTTTTAGGAAGGAGAGGGGGATTGGAAAAAGAGGATTATATTAAATTAGATAAAGAGTATTTAGAAAAGGAAGAAGGGTTTAAGATATTCTTATTTCATACTGCTTTAGAGGAATTTAAACCTCATGATCTTGAGAAAGTAGAATGCATGAGTTTTGCTAGTCTTCCGAGAAATTTTAATTATTATGCAGGGGGGCATGTACATTATATTTATGATGTTGTAAAGGAAGGATATGGTAAGATCGTATATCCCGGTCCTTTATTTCCAAATAATTTTAAAGAGATTGAGGAATTGAAAAAAGGAGGATTTTATGTTGTAGATGAAAAATTAAATTTATTTAGAAAAGATATTGAATTAAAGAAAGTTTTGAGTTTTTCTATTTCTGGAACAATTTCAAGAGAAATTAACGCTCAAATAGAAAACATAATTGAGAATGAGAATTTTTCTGATAAGATTGTGACTTTAAGAATTTCTGGAGAATTAGAAGAAGGGAAAGTGAGTGATGTTAAAGTTAAGAATTATGTTAAAAGGATGGAGGAGAAGGGGGCTTTTTTTGTGATGAAGAATTTGAATAAATTAAAATTAAAGGAGTTTAGTGAAATTAAATTAGAAGGAGAAGTTAAGGATATTGAAGAATCTTTAATTAAAGAACATCTAGGGCAATTTAAAATTGAGAATGAGAAAGAATTGACTGATGAATTGATTGGTGTTTTTTCTGAAGAGAAATTAGAAGGAGAAACTAATACTACTTTTGAGAATAGGGTGATAAATATGGCTTTAAAGATTTTAAAATTATGATACTGAATAAAATAAAACTGGAAAATATTCGAAGTTATACTAGTCAAGAAGTGAGGTTTCCAGAAGGTTCTGTATTGTTAAGTGGAGATATTGGATCGGGAAAAAGTTCGGTTTTATTAGCTGTGGAGTTTGCTCTATTTGGTTTGGAAAAAGGAGGTGGAGTGGGACTATTAAAAAACGGTCAGGATTCTGGAAGTGTAGAATTATATTTTGATTTAGATGATAAAGAAATAGTAATTAAAAGAACTTTGAAAAGGTCTAATAAAAGTGTGAGCCAGGATGCGGGTTATATTATCCTAAATGGGAAGAAAGAAGAAGGAACCGCTACAGAATTAAAAACCAAAGTTTTGAAATTATTGAATTACCCCAAAGATTATTTGACTAAATCTAAAGGTTTGATTTACAAATACACGGTTTATACTCCTCAGGAAGAGATGAAAAGAATTCTAATGGAAAATAAAGAAAGTAGATTAGAGGTTTTAAGGAGGGTGTTTGATATTGATAAATATAAAAGGATTCAAGAAAATTCTAACAGTTTTTTAAAATATTTAAGAAGTGAAAATAAGGTTTATGAAGAAAGATTGAAAGATATGGATGTTAAAAAGGGAGAGAAGAAAGAAAAGGAAGGAGAATTGGAAGAGAATAAGAAAATATTAGAAGATATTAAAAAAGAATTGGAAAATGTAAAGAAAGAGGTGGAGGATAAAAGAAAAGATGTAAGTGTTTTTGAAGATAAGGTTAAGGACTTAAATGAATTAAAAAATCAGATTTCTTTAATTGAGAATAGTTATGGACATAAAGCAAATGAGAAAAAAAGAATAGAAGAGAAAATTGAAGAATTGAGATTAGAAGTTAAAGAAGTGCAAGAGGGAAACTTTGAAGATCTAAGAAAAGAATATGATTTCAAAATTGATGTGGTAAAAAAGAATATTGGAGAATTTGAAGGTAATTTGGAGGAAACTAGGGGGAAATTAAGTGGATTTAAAGCTAAAGAAAATCATGCGTGCGAGGTTAAGGATAGTATAAAAGATTTGGATAAATGTCCAACTTGTTTTCAAGAGGTGAAGCAAGAGTATAAGGATGTGATTTTCAAAAGTCAAGATGAATTAATTATTAAGATTAAAGAAGATGTAGAGACTCTATTAAAAATAGAAGAGGAATATAGGGCGGGATTGTTAAAAAATAGAGAAAAATTAGAGAGTTTAAATAAAAAATTAAGTGAGATTGATTTAGAGAGGGTTAAGTTTGAAAACAATCAAAAGAAGAAAGATGAATTGATTAAAAATGAAACAATTTTAAGAGATTTGAACAGGGAGATTCTTAGATTAGAAGATGATAAAAAGAAAATTTCTGAGGAGTTAGAGAAAATCAAAGACGTGGAGGAAGATTATAATAAATTAAAACAAGAATTAGATTCTAAATTAAACAAAGAAAAAGAAATTGAGATTAAAAAGTCTGGGATAGAGGAGAAAAGAAGATTCTATTTGGAAAGTGTAGGAAGATTAGATTTCGAAATTAAGAAATTAGAAGAATTAAAATTAAAATTGGGTAAGATAAAAAATATTGAGGATTTTTTGGATAAACATTTTTTGAATTTAATGGGGATAATTGAGAAGAATGTGATGTTTAAGTTGCATAATGAGTTTAACGAATTATTTAAGAAATGGTTCGGGATATTGAATGAAGGCATTAATGTGGTTTTGGATGAAGAATTTAGTCCTTTGATTACCCAAGACGGTTACAATATTGAATATTCGGATTTATCTGGAGGGGAAAGGACGGCTGTAGCATTAGCATATAGATTAAGTTTGAATCAAGTTATTAATAATCTAATTGGAGAGGTTAAAACTAAGGATTTATTGATATTGGATGAACCTACCGAAGGTTTTAGTACAGAGCAGTTGGATAGAGTTAGGGTAGTATTGGATGAATTAGATATTAAGCAGATTATAATTGTGAGTCATGAAGCTAAAGTAGAGAGTTTTGTAGATAATATTTTAAAGTTTGAGAAAAAGAATGGAATAAGTGGGGCTGTGGGCCAATCTGGTTAAGCTTCCACCTCGGGGTTCCTGGAGAAAGTCGAAAAGACTATCTATGAAATGGAAAGGTGGCGATCACGATTCAAATTCGTGCAGCCCCAAAGTCTCGAAAAATTTAAATAGATTGTTTCAATAAAATGAAATTAATGAAGAAATTAGCTATATTTGCGTTCTTAGTGGTACTTTTGAGTATGGGGGTTATGGCTATAGAAGATAGAGATAAAGACGATATAGAAATTACCATAACAACAGAGAATAATCAAATAACAGCTAATGATTTTGCTATATTTGATGTGGCTGTTGCGAGTAATTTGCTAAGAGACAGTGATTTCTTTATAGCTAAGAATTTTTATAGTGATAAATGGAGAGTAACTGCTGATCCCTATATTGTAAGTGTGCAGAGTGGATTTAGCAAAAAGACTAGATTAAAAGTGGTGCCTTTGGGATTTTTGGCTCAGGGTAAATATAATCTTATTATAACTGTAGAAAGTAGAGATAAAGCGATTATAAAAGAAGTTCCTTTGGAAGTAGAAATTATTCCTTTTGGAGAGGAAAATGTTAAAACTGATTTAATTATCGATAGCAAGATAGATCCCCGAAGTGGGACTATTGCAAGAGTCAAATTAGAGAATTTGTTTAATTATGATATAGAAGAAGTGACTATTCTTTTTACAAGTGAATTGTTTGATTTTAAGAGGGAAGTTAGCTTGGAAGCGAATGAGATCAAGATAGAGAAATTTAATTTAGAATTTGATGAAACTGTGGAATTAGGAGAATATTTATTTAAAGTAAATGTTAAGAGTGGGCATGAAGTTTTAGGAGGAGCTAATAAAAAAATAGAATTGACTTCTTATACTGAAGTGACTGAAAAAGTGTTTAGAAGTAATAATTTTAATAAGAGAATTATAGTTACTCGAGAGAACACAGGTACAGAAGAGAGTTCAGAGATTGTGAATTTAGAATTAACTAGTTTTGAAAGATTTTTAGCTAAATATAGTGATCAACCGGATGAAATTGAGAATGTGGGGGGGAAATATGTGGTGCATTGGATTTTTAATTTAAGTCCGGGAGATAGGAAAGATATTGTTGTTACATTACCTTATGGGACTTATTTGGCTATTTTGCTGTTAATTATTGTGTTTATCTATATTGCTTTGTATGTGAGCAGAAAGAAAGTAGTTTTAATTAAAAGGGTGGCAGATGTACATAAAGATAGAGAGGGAATTAAAGGTATTAAGATAATTTTGCATTTGACTAATAGGGGGAATAAGGCTATACATAAGATAAGAGTTATTGATTATTTGCCTAAATTGGTGGCTGCCTCAAATAAAGATTTTACAACTATGAGACCGAGTAAGGTTCAGAGAAGTCATGATGGAAGAATGAGATTGGTTTGGGATTTAGATGGTTTAGATAGGGGTGAAGAAAGAATTATTTCTTATATTGCTAAGTCTAAATTAAGTATAATTGGAAAATTAACCTTGCCGGATGCAGTTGTTGAGTATCATTCTGGGAAGAAGTATATACATGTGAGGTCTAATAAATTAACTTTATTGACTCAAGCTAGTGAAAAAGAAGAAGAGAGTTAGTTTTATAAATAAGATTTCTTTGATTTAAATTACCATGCGTAGCTCAATGGTAGAGCATTCGGCTGTAGAAACTTTTGGACGTAGCTAAGATGCTAAGGATGAATGAGAGTTAGCCGTTACCGAAAGGTTGGCAGTTCAAATCTGCCCGCATGGACTTTTTTTATTTTTATTAAACGACACGTACCCGTAAGCCTTTTTAAGTAAGAAAATACTTGTTGTTTATGAAGGTAAATGAGGATATTGCTGAATTAATGGGTATTATCTTGGGAGATGGGAACATATATGTTGATGAATCTAATGGCCATTATCAATTAAGAATCACCGGGCATTTATCTAATGATAAAGATTATCATGAAAAATTTATTAAAGATTTATTTTGGAGGATTTTTAAAAAAGAATTGAAAGTTAAATGTTATGAGAATAGAAGGGTCTTGTATTATTATGGAAAGGAAATTATTTGTGAGTTGTTGAAATTAGGTTTGGTATCTGGGAATAAATTGAAAAATAATATTAACATTCCGACTTGGATTTTTTCTAATAAGGAATATATGAAATCTTGTTTAAGAGGATTAATTGATACTGATGGAAGTGTTTTTCCTAAATCCACAATAAAAATTTCCTTCAAATAGAGATTTGTTGCGGAATCCCTGCCTTGGGGGAGTCTATTTCTAAATTGTTTTTATCTCTTGATCTGAAATCTAGTAGATGGAGTAGAGGGAGTAATACTCCGAATTGTGGTTTATATAAAAAAGAAGAAATCTTTAAATACTGTAAATTGGTTGGTTTTAGTAATCCTGTAAAGGCGAAAAGATTTAAAGAAATCCAAATGCCCTGGTAGTGTAGCCCGGTCTAGCACATATTTTTTCAGAATGCGTTCTGAGAGATGTGAGGCCCTGTCGAGGCTATAACCCGAGTTCAAATCTCGGCCAGGGCGCCATAATCTTTTTATATGTTTGCTTATTCTTAAATTGAGGAGGTTATAACATGGAAGAAAATAAAACTAATGAAAACCAAACTGAGAATAGAAATCAAGAGATTTTTGGTTCTAATGAACCTAAGAAAGAAGAGTCTTTTACTATGAAAAAAGCTACTTTGTGGAAAATATCCACATTGGTGTTTGCTATATTATTGGCGGTTTCCTGGTATACCGGAGGATCTAATTTTGATGGTGGAAATGAAATTACTGGTGGGACTGTTATTAATACAGGAGATCAACCTTCCTTAGTGGAAGATTGGAGTATATTTGAAAATGATATCCCTTCAAGTATAAAATCTAAAATATCAGATTTTACCACTGAAAATCCGGTTAATAGTGCAGAGGGCATTTCAGAGTTTAAGAGTTATGATTTAATCCCGAATACTTTGATTGTGTTTTATGAGCCTGAGTGCGGATGGTGTAAAAGATATTATCCTGTCTTGATTGAAGCTGAGAAAAAGTATCCGGAAATTGATATTTATGTTCCTAGATTAACGGAAAATAGGGATATTGCGAGTAAATATGGGATTACTGGAACTCCTTCAAATGTAATTAATGGGAAGTATGCTGTTGGAGGATACATGCCTTTGGAAGGTTTATCTGAAGTTTTGGATAGCCTAAATTAAAGAACCTTTTAGAAGGTTCTTATTTTTCTTTTTTTTACATATATTCAAATTAGGGAAACTATTCCGAGCTATATAAAGAGGAAATCCTATAATGTTTATTTTGAGGATAGTGTTATATTCGTTGTTAATATTTGGGACTTGATTTTTTTAAATAAATTTAAATATGATAAATCATTTTGAAAGAATATGAAGATTTATGCTCGGGCTCCGGTTAGGATAGATTTTGGAGGGGGAACTACAGATATTTTTCCCTTCACAGAGAATTATGAGGGCGTGGTTTTAAATGCAGGTATTAATCGCTATGTGCATGGGAGTTTAATTGCTTTGCCGAATGAGACCAAATTGGAGTACCATGCAGATATCCCCACTAGTTCGGGATTGGGGACGAGTGGGGTTATGAATGTAGTATGGTTAGCGTTGGTGAATCATTTTACAGACTTGAAGAATAAATCCCGCATAGCAGAGTTAGCGTACGATATAGAGAGGGCTATGGATGTAGTTGGAGGAAAACAGGATCAATATGCGGCTGCCTTGGGTGGTATTAATTTTCTTAAGTTTAAATATAAAAAACCACCTAAAATAGAACAGATAAAACTGCGCCCCAAGATCTTGAAAGAGTTTGAGAGTAGATTGTTTTTGTATTATACAGGTCCTAGACTTTCGAGTAGCGTGAATGCTGTGGTCTTGAATCGAATTAAGAAGAAAGAGAAACGAGTTATTTATACTTTAAATAGGATTGCTAAAAATGCTAGGCTAATGAGAGATGCTTTAAAGAAAGAACATTTGTATGATTTTGCTAACTATTTAAATCATGAATGGGTGTTGAGGAAGAATTTACATCCAAGGATTACGACTAAGAAAATAGAAGATACCATTAAGTTTGCGAAGAAAAATGGGGCTCTGGCTGCTAAAGTGTGTGGAGCCGGGGGTGGAGGTTGTATTTTGTTCTATAGTGATTGTAAGCGAAAGTTAATGGAAAAGCTTAAAAAGAATATCATTGACTTTAAATTTGATACTGAAGGATTAAAAATCTGGAAAAAATAATCAAATTGGGGGAGATTACAACGGATAAATCTAATGTTCTGTATATTTCTAGTTTTCCACCTAGAGAGTGCGGTATAGCGACTTTTTGTAAAGATTTGACTAATGCGATGGATAAAAAATTTAATCCAAGTTTGAAGTCTAACATTTTGGCCTTAAATGATCCTGGTGGAATTTATAATTATGGTAAAAGTGTGGTGATGCAGCTAGATGAGGATGATATTGAGCAGTATGTGGATGTGGCTGAGAAGATAAATAAAAGTGAGGACATTAAGCTAATTAATATTCAACACGAGTTTGGAATCTTTGGCGGTGAGGGAGGGGAGTTTTTAATTCCGTTTTTGGAGAAGCTGGAGAAGCCAATTGTGATTACGTTTCATAGTGTGTTGCCTAAGCCGGATAAGAAGAGATTGAAGATTGTGCAGGGTATTTGTAAACGATGTCATGCGATTATTGTGATGACGGAGAGTGCGATAAAGATTTTGTATGAGGATTATGGGGTGGAGAAGAGTAAATTGCATGCAGTCCATCATGGGGTGCCGTATGTGGAGTTCTTAAAAGACAATTCTAAATTAAAAGAATTACATAATTTGAAAAACAGAAAAGTGATTTCGACTTTTGGTTTGATTAATCGGGGGAAGGGAATTGAGTATGTGATTAAAGCACTTCCTGCGCTGGTTGATAAACATCCAGAGTTGCTGTATCTGATTATTGGAGAAACACATCCGAATGTAAGGAAAGAGGAAGGGGAGAGTTATAGGAAAGAATTGATTAATTTGATTAATGAGTTGGGGTTGAGAAGGAATGTTAAGTTTTATAATAAATATTTGACTTTGCAAGAGATTATTACTTATCTGAAAGCGAGTGATATTTATGTCTATTCAGCCTTGGATACTAATCAGACTTCTTCTGGGACACTGGCGTATGCTTTGGGGGCAGGGAGGGCGGTTATAGCGACTCCGACTTTTTATGCTCGGGATATGCTGAAAAATAAAAAAGGTGTGATTGTGGAATTAAAAAGTGTGGAAAGCATGCAGCAAGCGTTGAGTGGTATTTTGAGTAGTAAGAAATTGAAGGAAAGTTTAGAAAGGAATGCATATAAATTTAGTAGACGGATGTTGTGGGAAAATGTGGCTAGAAAATATTTGGAAATTTTTAGAAACGTTGTGGATGTGAGTGAAACTCTAGGGATGTATAAATTACCAAGATTGAAATTGAATCATTTAATGACCATGAGTGATGATACAGGGATTATACAGCATGCTAAACATTTGCTTCCGAATAGATTTACGGGATATTGTCTGGATGATAATGCAAGAGCTTTAATCGTGGCTTGTGGATACTATAGTAAAATTAAAAAGGGGGAAAAGATTTTGGGCTTAATAAATACTTATTTGGGATTTTTACACTATGCTCAAACTGGAGAAGGTTATTTTCAGGACTTTATGAATTATGAGAAAAAATTTGAATGGAAGAAGGGTAGTGAGGATAGTTTTGGGAGAGTGTTGTGGAGTCTGGGTTATTTGTTGCAAAGTGGGATTCATGAAAATTTAAGAGCAAGTGCTAAGTTTATTTTTGATAAAGCGATTGGAAATGTGAGAGGATTAAAAAGCTTGAGAGGATGGGCTTTTAGTTTGATTGGTTTGTGTTATTATTATAAGGTTTATAAAAATAAGGATATTTTGGAGAAGATTAGAATGTTGGCAGATAGGATTGTGAGTGATTATGGAAGTTATAGCAGTGATGAGTGGAAATGGTTTGAAAAGAAGGTGACTTATTCTAATGGTAAATTACCAGAAGCGTTGTTTTTGGCTTATGAAGTGAGTAAGGATAAAAAATATTTGGAAGTAGCGGAGGAAAGTTTGGAATTTTTGAGTAGTTTAGTTATTCTGGATAATCGATTAGTGCTTATTGGGCAGAAAGGATGGTTTATTGAAGGGGGGAAGAGAGCGTATTATGATCAGCAACCAGTGGATGCGTGTAGTATGGTGTGTGCTTATGTGAGTGCTTATAGGATTACGGAGAAGAAGGAATATTATGAAAAAGCATTTTTGGCTTTTAGCTGGTATTTGGGAAATAATTCTTTGAATCAGACTATTTATGATGAGGTAAGTGGGGGATGCTATGATGGGCTATTGCCGAGATGTGTGAATTTAAATCAAGGGAGTGAGAGTACTATTAGCTATCTGCTTTCGAGATTAGAGTTGGAGAATTTTAGGAAAAATTGATTTAAAAAGTTCTTGCATATTTTTTTGAGTTCTTTTTGAAAGTTGTTTTTCTTTTGGAGCTTGCCAATTAATAACGTATTTCATCCAATTATTTTTATCTAATTTTTTTGCATGTATTCCAAAAAATATGTGGATTTCTTTGTTGGTTACATGTTTTTGATTTTGATTATAAACAATCAAATGGGGTATTTCATTGAGATATTTTCTTCCCACATACATGTAAGCGAGTATTGAATGGTGACCATCAAATAAGACCCAGTTATTGTTTTTTGTTTTTATTAGTTTGATGTTGGGCAATTTATTTTGTGAGGTTATTTCTTTACCATTTTTTATCTGATTAATCATATTTTTAATCTGTGGGGTATCTCTAATTCCGGTATCATCATGCAAATTTATAATCTCGCTTAATTTAATCTTTTTATTGATTTTTTTGGTTTTCAATTTTAATCCTTGGAAATATTTTTTTTCAAAGAGGTTAAGGGTTTTATAGATATCAATTTTCTTATTTGTAATGAAGATGGTTGAGGTTGTTGTATTTATAAAATTATTATTTTTATTGGGATAAAATAATCTTATGGTTCTATAGTTCATATTTATTTTAAATAAAAGACCATTATATAAAGAGGGAGGTTCTTGTGTTTTTAGATTTAAAGATTTGAAAAGATTTAAATAAAACATAATTCTTAGAGTATATATGTTGAGTATTAAAAAAGAAGGTGTTTTAGTTAGTTCTGAGGATTTTGAACCGAGTACTCGGGGATTTGAAGTAGTGGGAGCTTTTAATCCTGGGGTGGCTGAGTTAAAGAATGGGAAGATTGTGTTGTATGTGAGAATAGCGGAAAAACCGGTTAAGATCTGGAGAGAAAATGAAATAAGTGCTCCGAGGTTTGTATCTAATAAAAAGTTTAGATTAAAATTAGATAAATTCAGAAGGAATGAATTAAGAAGTATTCATTCTCCTTATGGATTTCATCATAAGGATGGAAGGGTAAGATTGGTTAATATTTCTCATCTAAGAAGAGTTTTTTTGGATAAAAGTGGATTTTCTGTAGAGAAAATAGAACAAAAACCGGCTTTTTATGGGACTGTGGATGATGGAGAATTGGGAATAGAAGATCCCTGCATTACGCGGATGGGAAATAAATATATTATGACTTATGTGGCTTTATCTAGATCCAATGGCATTTCCACGAGTTATGCTGTTTCTAATGATGGGATTAAATGGCATAAGAGGGGGATTATTTTTAGGCATCAAAATAAGGATGTGGTGTTATTTCCGGAAAAGGTAAGGGGTAGGTATGTAGCCTTTAATCGGCCGGAAGGGAATCTGAATTTTTCTTTGCCACATATGTGGATTTCCTATTCTCGGGATTTGGAGTATTGGGGTGATGATGAAACTGTGTTATTGTCTCAAAGAGGCTGGGATTCTATAAGGGCGGGTGCAGGTGCAGCTCCAATAAAAACTAAAAAAGGATGGTTGGAATTTTATCATGGGGTGAGGAAAACTAAACATGAAAAACAATATTGTGTAGGTGTGGCTTTGTTTGATTTAAAAAATCCAAGTAAGTTAATTGCTAAGTCGCATGAGCCGTTTATTGTTCCTACGATGAAAGAAGAGAAGAAGGGATTTGTACATGATGTGGTGTTTCCGACAGGGGCAATTTTAAATAAGAAAAGTATTTTATTGTACTCTGGAGGTGCAGATAGGGTTGTTATTTGTAGAGAAATTGAATTGGAGGAAATATTTAAGTATTTAAAAAAGAGATGAAAGTTGCGATTAATGGATTTGGAAGGATTGGAAGGACTGTGTTTAAAATTGGTTTGCAAAGAGGAGTGAATATTGTGGCTATTAATGATGTGCATGGTCCGAAAGATGCGGCTTATTTGTTGAAATATGACTCTGTTTATGGGGTTTATGATAAAGAGGTTAAAGTAGGGAAGGATTGCATTATAGTTGGGAGTAGAAGGATAAAAGTCCTACAAGAAAGAGACCCTAAGAAGTTACCTTGGAGGAAGAGAGGTGTGGATTGCGTGGTTGAGTCTACCGGGGTGTTTACAGATAGGAAGGGTGCGAGTTTACACCTGCAGGCCGGGGCTAAGAAGGTGTTGATAAGTGCGCCGGGTAAACATATGGATCTTACTATTGTGCCAGGTGCAAATTCTGATAAATTAATGAAGAAGCATAAAATTATTTCTGTGGCTTCGTGTACGACAAATTGTTTGGCCCCTGTGGCTAAAATATTAAATGATAAATTTGGGATTGAGAAAGCTTTGATGACAACCGTGCATGCGTATACTAATTCCCAAGCTTTGCATGATGGTTCAGCTGAGAAACCTCGAAGAGGAAGAGCGGCTGCTGCTAATATTGTGCCAACTACTACTGGTGCTACAAAGGCCGTTATTGAAGTTCTGCCAGAGTTAAAAGGAAAGTTAGATGGGTTGGCTATGAGAGTTCCTGTAGTGACTGGTTCTATTGTGGATTTGACTGCTAAGCTGAAGAAAAGTTTTAATGTGGATTTGATTAATAAAGAGTTTAAGAGGGCTGCTGAGGGGGATTATAATGGGATTGTGGATTATACTGAGGAAGAATTAGTTTCTAGTGATACTATTAAGAACCCATATTCGGCCATTGTTTCTGGGATTGATACTCAGAAAGTGGGAGATTTGGTTAAAATTTTAGCCTGGTATGATAATGAATGGGGTTATAGTAATAGGATGGTTGATGTTATTAAAATGTTGAGAGGTTAAAATGGCTAAGAAAAAAGAATCTAAATTTATAACTTGGCTTACGATTGTATTAAGTATTATTGGGATAGTTGCTTTGGTTTTGATGGCTTTGAAAGTGATTGGAATCATATAAAATGAATGAAAGAGATGCTTTGATTCTTTTAGATTTGGTCTTGTTATTGATGGCAATGGGTTGGATGTTGGTTGCTTTATGGAGAGGGGTGGTGAATATTGAATTATTTTATAATTACACTTATATTGTATTAATGCTTTTTGCTATGGTATTAAATGTGAGAATGTTAAAAAAATGAAGACCTTAGATAGTTTTAATTTTAAAGGTAAGACAGTTTTAGCGAGGTGTGATTTGGATTCTCCTGTTGTTAAGGGTAAAGTTTTGATGAATGAAAGGCTGAAAGGTAATTTTAAAACTTTGAAAGAGTTGAAAAATAAAAAAGCTAAAGTTGTGGTAATTGGACATCAGGGGAGACCTGGGCAAAGTGATTTTACTTCTTTAAAACAGCATGCTAAGTTGTTAAAAATTAAGTTTGTTCCAGATATCATTGGAAAGAAAGCTTTAGAAGAGATTGAGAAATTAAAGGATGGAGAGGTTTTAATGTTAGAGAATGTTCGAAAGTTGAAGGATGAATTTAAAGGTAATAGTAATAATAACCTAGTGAAGAAATTAAAAGAGAAATGTGAGGTTTATGTAAATGATGCTTTTTCAGTGTGTCATCGGAAACATACTAGTGTTGTAGGGTTTCCAAAAGTAATGAGAAAATGTATGGGGAGGAGTTTGGAGAAAGAGTTGAAAGCTTTAAAGAAATTAAAAAAAGTAAAGGGTTTGTATATTTTAGCCGGGACTAAGCCTAAGGATAATATTAATTTGTTAAAAGGTCAGAAGGTGTTGAGTTGTGGAATTTTTGGGCAATTGTGTTTAATTGCTAAAGGATTTAAATTTGGAGCTCAGAATAAATTCTTAAGAAAGAAAATTGGAATTGTTAAAAAGAGTAAATTAAGGAATATTTTGACCCCCATAGATTTTGGTGTAAAAGTGGATGGAAAGAGGAAGGAATTGAAATTAGAAGATTTTCCAAGTAAATATGAGATTTATGATATTGGAGAAGAAACTATAAAAAAATATGTTAGTGAAATTAAGAAAGCTAAAACTGTGTTTATGAAAGGAACAGCAGGTTATTGTGAAGATAAAAAATTTTGTAAAGGAACCGAAGAAATATTGAAAGCTGTAAGTAAATGTAAATTTTCAGTTGTGGGAGGAGGTCATTTGAGTGAGGCTGTAAGTAAATTAAAAATCAAGGGAATAAATCATGTGAGTTTGAGTGGGGGAACTTTATTGGAATATGTTTCTGGGAAAAAGTTAGTTGGTGTTGAGGCTTTGAACTAAACTCGACCGTACTTATCTTCTAATTTGACTTCATCTTTTTCATCGAAAATGCCGAAAGAAATCTCTAAGACTTTAACGATTTTATTATAAGCACCCAACCTATGTTTTTTCTTAACAGGAATATTAAATTCATCTCCTTTTTTTCCTCTAAGAGTTTTGTTTCCAATTACAATTTTGGCAGGTCCTTCTAAGACTTTCCAGAATTCTCTTCTTTTTTTATGATATTGCAAACTTAAAACTTGTTTGGGTTTAACTATTAAGATTTTAACTGTAGATTTCTCATTTAAAGTGAATTGTTTAAATTCACCCCAGGGTCTTTTTACTGTTTTTGCCATATAAGTTGAATAATTTTATATATTATAAAAACCTTATGTTCTAAAAAAGAGGATAATATATGTTTGATGTAGTTACAGTTGGAAGTAATGTAGTGGATGTGTTTGTAGATACTAACATTCATGAGAAGAAAAAAGCTCTGAATTATCCCGTGGGTTCTAAATTATTGATTAAAGACATTAGATTTGATATTGGTGGGGGAGGTACAAATACTGGAGTGGCTTTTGCTAGATTGGGGTTGAGAACCGGGTATGCAGGGAAGGTTGGAAAAGATAACAATGGAAAGGAAATTTTAGCTTTATTAAGAAATGAAAAGGTTAAATTCTTAGGTAAGCAGGAAGGGAAGAGTGATGTTTCTATTATTTTGGATAGTAAAGAGCATGGAAGGACTGTTTTAACTAAGAAAGTTTTGAATAATACTTTAAGATTAAAAAATGTTAAAAAGTTTAAAACAAAGTGGTTATATTATTCAACTATGATGGGAGAAAGTTTTGAGACCCAATTAGAATTGGCTAGGAAGACAAAGGCGAAGATTGCGTTTAATCCTACAGAGTATTTAATTAAGAGAGTGAATTTAAAGCCTTTACTGAAGCATGTTAAGATTTTGATTTTAAATAAAGAAGAAAGTAAAATGTTGGCTAATAATGTTGAAAAGTTAAGGGAATTAGGCCCGGAGATTATATGTATTACGGATAAAGATAAAGAGATTCAATGTTACAATGGGATTAAAAATTATAAAATAAAACCCCATAAGATAAAGGTGGTGGAGAGGACGGGTGCGGGGGATGCTTTTGCAGCTACCCTTGTGGGATGTATAATAAAAGGAGTTAGTATGAACAAAAGTTTAGAATTGGCTGTTAAAAATTCAGAGTCTGTTATCAGACATATTGGAGCTAAAAATAAATTATTGAGGTGGAGAAATGGTTGGCTTAGGTAAAATAACCAAAAAAGGGAAAGCTTTGTATTTGGCTTATGACCAGGGATTAGAACATGGGCCAATTGATTTTAATGATAAAAATGTAGATCCTAATTATATTTTGGATATTGCTAAAAGGGGGAAAGTAAGTGGGTTGATTTTTCAAAAAGGCATAGCTGAGAAATATAAATCTAAAGTGCCTTTGATTGTGAAGTTAAATGGGAAGACGAGTTTAGTGAAAGGGGAACCACTCTCTAGACAATTGTGTAGTGTGAAGGAAGCTTTAAAATTAAAAGCTAAAGCTGTGGGTTATACCATATACATAGGGAGTAGGCATGAAAATATTATGTTTAGAGAATTTGAAAAGATAGAGAAAGAGGCACATAAAAGAAAACTACCCGTGATATTGTGGGCCTATCCCAGAGGAAAAGGTGTAAATGAAAATAGTGGGAAAAATTTAGCTTATGCTGCCAGAGTAGGATTGGAGTTGGGAGCAGATATTATTAAAATTAGATATAATGGAAAAATAGAAGATATGAAATGGGCTGTAAAATCGGCTGGAAAAACTAGGGTGGTTGTGGCTGGGGGTAAAAGAAAATCCCCTTCAGGATTTTTACAAGATGCTAAAGAAGTTATGAAAGCAGGGGCTATCGGACTTGCGGTTGGAAGGAATATTTGGCAGGCTAAAGAACCTTTAGAAGTTGTTAGTAAATTAAAAAAAATAATTTGGGGAAAATGTTAATTATTAATTTGAAGACGTATAAATTTGGAAATGAGGAAATAGCTAAAATAATTGGTAGGAAAGGAATAATTGCATGTCAAGCTATGGAAATTAAAACCTTGAGTAAGTTTAGTACTATATATGCTCAACATGTGGATAGTTTTGAACCTGGAAGACATACGGGTTATATCTTGCCAGAGAGTGTTAAAAAGGCCGGAGCCAAGGGTGTGATATTAAATCACTCAGAACACAAGTTAAGTTTAAATGTACTAAAAGCTACCATTAATAGGTGCAAAAAGCTGAATTTGAAGACTTTGATATGTGTTTCAAGTTTGGGAGAGGTGAAGAAAATAAAGAAGTTGAAGCCAAGTATGATAGCTTATGAGGCTAGGGAATTGATTGGAACGGGTAAGAGTGTGAGTAAGTCTAAACCCAAGATTGTGGAAAATTTTGTGAAATCATTAAAGAACACTAAAATAATTCCGTTGTGCGGGGCTGGGATTTCCGATGGAGAGGATGTTAGAATAGCTAAACAACTAGGATGCAAGGGTGTATTGGTGGCGAGTGCGATTGCTAAAGCTAAGAATCCTAAGAAAATAATAAAGGATTTAAAATGGTAAAAGAGACTAAAGTGGAGAAGTATTTTTTATTATCTTGGAAAAAAGGCGGGATTATTGTGGTTATTGGGTTTGTAAGTATTTTGTTACATAATTTTTTATCAGCTTTATTAGGGATGGAAGGGCCTGTGTTTTTTTCCAATGGTGGTTTTTTTGATTCCTCTTTATTTAACGATTTCAATCAGTTATACTTTATTTAGGAAAATAAAAAAATGAAAATTGGGTTTTTTGAAATAGAAAGGAAGTGGGAAAGAGAATATTTGAAAGAGAAATTAAAAAGACATAATTTAAAATTTTTTGAAGATGAGTTGACTTTAAAGAATGTAGATAAAGTGAAAGATGTGGATGTTTTAAGTGTATTTGTGTATTCCGAGATTACGGAAGAAATCTTAGATTTACTTCCTAAATTAAAATTAATTTGTTCTATGTCTACCGGGGTGGACCATATTAATCTGGAAGAGTGTAAGAGAAGAAGGATAAGGGTGGAGAGTGTACCCCATTATGGAGAAAATACTGTGGCTGAGTACACATTCGCTTTAATTTTGACTCTGTCTAGAAGAATAATGGAAGCGTGTGAAAAAGTAAGAGAAGGGAAGTTTGAACATGAAGGTTTAACAGGGTTTGATTTGAAAGGAAAAACAATCGGGGTTATAGGGGTAGGACATATTGGGGAGCATGTAGTTAAAATAGCTAAAGGATTTGAGATGAAAGTACTGGGATGTGCAAGAAAACCAAATAAGAAATTAGCTAGAAAATTAGGGTTTAGATATTGTAGTTTGGAAACTGCTTTGAAAAAATCAGATGTGATTACTTTACATTTACCTTTAACACCTGGAACTAAAAATATAATTAATCAGAAAAATATTAATTTGGTTAAGAAAGGGGCTTTGTTGATTAATACTTCCAGAGGGGGCATTGTGGAAACAGATGCTATTTTGAAAGGATTAAAAAATAGAAAATTATCTGGAGTGGGTCTGGATGTTTTAGAGGAAGAATGTTTTATTAAAGAAGAGACAGAATTGTTATCTAAAAAATCTAAGAAAAGTTATGATTTGAGAACTTTAATTCAAAATCATATTTTGTTAAAACATCCTAAAGTGATTATTACTCCACATAATGCCTTTAATACTAAAGAAGCTTTGACTAGGATAATGGATACAACCGTGGAGAATATCAAACAATTTAGAAAATGATAATAGGGGTAGATATTGGAGGAACAAGTATTCGGGCAGGTTTAATTAAAAATGGCAAGATAATTAAGAAATGTAAAAAAGTGAGTTGCATGGATGTGGGGAAAAAATGTTTCATTGGGAATTTGTTAGGTTGTATTGAAGCTGTTTATGATAAGAGAGTTAAAACAATCGGGGTTGGATGTCCGGGACCTGCGAATTATCAAACTGGAAAATTGATTAATCCTCCAAATTTAAGACCGCTTTGGGGGGTAAATATAAAAAATATAATTAAGAGAAGGTATAAAGTAAAAGTGGAGATGAATAATGATGCTAATTGTGCAGCTTTGGCTGAGGCAAAAAATAGAAAAGAGAAAGATTTCGTAGTTTTGACATTGGGAACTGGTATTGGATGTGGGGTAATTTTGGGTGGTAAATTGTACAGAGGAAAAGGGAATGCTTCAGAATTAGGACATATGATTATTGATAAGGAAAAAGATTTAGAAGATTTAGCTTCTGGGACTGCAATTACAAATAAAGCTAAAAGAAGATTAAGGAAAAAATTATTGGCTTCTGAATTAGTTAAAAGATGTACTAACGATGCTGGAGCTAGGAGAATTATAAAAGAAAGTGCAGAATATTTGGGTATTGGATTGGCGAATATTGCAAATATTTTTGATCCAGAAGTCATTGTTTTGACCGGAGGTATTAAAGAAGCTGGAAGTTATTATTTATCTATTGCAAAAGAAAAAATGAAAGAGTATTGTCTATTAAATTCTAAAGTGGTTTGGAGTAAAGTTAAGGATGCTGGAATAATCGGGGCAGGTTGTTTAGTAGAGTAGATTACCACAAGCTTTATAAAAAATTTAAGTTTTTTGAGGATATATGAAACGAAATATTACTTTATTTGGAATTTTAGTTTTGGCTGCATTTTTAGTAAGTGGAGTAGGGTGTGTAGAAGATATGGAAGATAATCTCTATGATCTATCTATAGATGATGACTCCGTAAATAAAAATGATGTGGTTATTGGAGCAGTAGTTTCTGAAAAAGTTTTGGTAGATAGGACCAGATATGTCCAAGCAGGAAATCCCCCCTTTGATATGACTAATGTTATCTTTGTTAATGAGGTAGGTAAAGGCTACAAGATAGAAGTTATGTCGGGAAGTGAATTGAAAGTGGATGTAATGACTGACAAAGACTGTTTATTAAAAGCTCAAGGTGATGACTTTAATGTAATAACTACTGAACAAGGAACAGAAGTAGTTATGGTGAATGAAGTGGCTCCGGAAGAAGATCAAAATATTTGTGTGAGTGGAGAGGCTATGGGTGGAGAGGGACAAATAGAGATTAAATTTAAAGTAACTGAGCTAAACTACTGAAACTTTTAAAAAAGGTTTCATCAAAAGAATCTTTTTGGAAGAAAATTTCACCAAAAAGAATTTTTTCTTTTTTTTAAAACCATTAATTATTTAAACAGGATATTTCTTTTATTTTTATTATGGGCCCGTAGCTCAGCTTGGTAGAGCAACAGCCTTTTAAGCTGTGGGTCGAGGGAATGTGTTAGAAATAGCATATCTCGAATTCAAATCCCTTCGGGCCCGCTTTTTATTATTTCTTCTCTTTGGGCTAAATCCGATGCTTGTAAAGCCAGACTAATTGAAAATTTTAGTATAAATGAAGTACCCGTTAATCTTTATCTGGTTAATGACCAAGATGGAATTAAACATGCTTTCATTACTAATTTGAAAGTTCCAGTTTTATTGTCTCATTATCTCTATAAGTGGTATGGTAAGCGTTAGGGGATTGAAACAGGCTATCGGTTAAAAAACAGAGGAAAATACTTGGAATATCACAAGAGATATTACGAAGAAAATAAAAAGAAAATAATAGAACAAAAGAAACAATACAGAAGACTAACCAAAGAAGCGAGAAATAAATGTAGAAGGAGATACAGAAAGAAATTCTTAGAGAAGACAAGAATGATGGCTCAAATAAATACCTACAGAAGGTTACAGGCTAAGTTAGCAGAACGGCGTCTTAAAATCAATGGTTATAAGCCTAGTACCCAGGACATAGACAATTCGTTTTCCACTTATGGTCTTTCGGAACTACTGTTTTAATCGAAAGATTTATAAAGCTTTGGTTGGTTTTTCAAGTTGGATGCTCGCTTTTAAATCATATTTATAATCTATGAGATAGTATACGCTCTGTCTCTAGATTTTGAGCTGGAGGCCCCACCTTGGTTAGGAAGAAAGTAGAAATCAAAGAACATGTTTTGTTGTTGAAACATGAAAAAATAGATGAGAAGTTTTCTGGGAATTTGCTAAAAAAATATAATATTACTAATAAACAATTACCTTTTATTTATAAAAAAGATCCTGCTTTGAGAATTTTTAAAGACATAAAAGCAGGGGATATTGTCGAGATTACGAGGGAAAGTGTAACATCGGGAAAAACTAAATTCTATCGGGTGGTAATAGATGGTTAAAGACTATAAACAAATTATCAAGAAATATTTTGATAATAATGGGTTTATAGAGGCCAGTATAAATTCTTTTGATTATTTTATTGATTATGAACTCCAAGAAATAGTGGAAGAGGTTGGAGAAATAAGGCCTACAATCACTCCAGAAGGTGTGGAAGATTTTGTTATAAAAGTAAACAAGATTTGGATTGGAGAACCGGAATTAATCGAAGCTGATGGAAGTAGAAGGATAGTTTATCCTATGGAATCCAGACTGAGAAAATTAACTTATGCAGCTCCTTTATTCTTAGAAGTGAGTGCACATGTGGATGGGTTACAAGTAGAGAACTTTACTACTCAAATTGGTAAAATTCCAATCATGATTAAAAGTAAACATTGTAATTTAAATAAATTAAAAAGAGAAGAATTAATTGAGAAAGGAGAAGACCCTGATGATATGGGGGGTTATTTTATTCTAAATGGAAATGAGAGAGTATTAGTAATGGTGGAGGATTTGGCTTCAAATAGATTATTTACAGAAAAGACAAGTATTGGTCCAAGTCCATATAAAATGAGGGTGTTTTCTGAAGAAGGAGCTTTGAGAATTCCTCATACTTTGGAACAGATGAAAGATGGTGTTATGTATATGAGCTTTACAAGATTTAAAAGAGTTCCAATTATGGCTATTATTAAAGCATTGGGATTAATAAGGGATCGAGATATTACAGCTATGATTAATACTAATAAAGATTATGAAGATATTTTCATTAATTTGTATAAAACTATTGATTTGAAAAATCAGGAAGATGCCTTAGATTATTTGGGTAGGCAGATGGGAATTACTCAAGGAAGAGAAATAAAAATAGAAAGAGCAAGAGAATTCTTGGATAGATATTTATTACCTCATTTAGGTATTAGTGAAGAAGATAGGATTACTAAGGCTTATAATTTATGTAAGATGATTAAAAGATTTTTAATGGTGGCTAAAGATGGTTATAGTCAAACCGATAAGGACCATTATTTGAATAAAAGAGTGAAACTTTCTGGAGACTTGTTAGCAAGTTTGTTCAGGGTGAATATAAGGGTATTAGTGAATGATATGTTGTATAATTTCCAAAGACTGGTGAAAAGAGGGAAATTTAGCAGTATTAAAATTATTATTAGGGATAAATTATTGACTGGAAGGATTAATTCTGCTATGGCGACTGGTTCTTGGCCTGGAGGAAGGCAAGGAGTAAGTCAGAATATAGATAGGACCAACTTTTTAGGAACTATGAGTCATTTGAATAGGGTGGTGAGTTTGTTAAGTTCAAGTCAAGAGAATTTTGAGGCAAGAGCCTTGCATGGAACTCATTGGGGTAAATTATGTCCAATTGAAACTCCTGAAGGTACACCTATTGGTTTAAGGAAAAATTTGGCTATGTTATGTAAAATTTCTCATGGTAAGATGGAGAAAGATAAAATCGTTAAGGCTTTGGCAGACTTGGGTGTGGAGAAAGCAAAAAATGACTGATATATTCTTGGACGAAAGCTTTATTGGAAGCATAGAAAGTAAAGAAAAATTTACATCTGAATTGAAGAAAGAAAGAAAGGAGAAAGACTTTCTAAGGAATATTAATATTTATTATGATGAAGAATTTGATGAATTGTATCTGAATTCTTGTAGAGGTAGAGCAAGAAGGCCAGTTATTGTGGTGGAAGATGGAAAAAGTAAACTAACCCAGACTCACGTAGATAAATTACAAAACGATGAAATCAGTTGGGATGATTTGATTAAAGAAGGTGTTATAGAATACTTAGATGCGGGAGAGGAAGAAAATAGTTTAATTGCGTTAAATGAAGAAGAATTAACTAAAGAGAATACACATTTAGAAATTGGAGCTGTAACTATCTTGGGTTTGACTACGAGTTTAGTACCTTATGCTAATTATGATGCAGCTGCTAAATTAAATGGGGGAAGTAAGAATCAAAAGCATGCCTTAGGTTTATATTTATCTAATTATTTATTAAGAATGGACACAGATGTAAGTGTGTTACACTATCCTCAAAGTCCGATTGTAAGATCTTTTATGGCTGATATTTCTAATTATGATAAGCATCCAAGTGGAATGAATGTGGTTATTGCAGAAATGTGTTATGAAGGGTATAATATGGAGGACGCTGTCATTTTCAATAAGTGTTCTATCGAAAGGGGGTTAGCTAGAAGTACCTATTTTAGACCTTATGCTGTAGATGAGTTAAGATATTCTGGAGGTTTAATGGATGAGATTGGAATTCCAGATAAAGAAGTTCGTGGATATAAAAGTGAAGAGGATTATAAATATTTAGAGAATGATGGTATTGTATTTACAGGACAGAAATTAAAAGCAGATGATGTTCTTATTGGTAAAACTTCTCCACCTAGATTCTTAGGGGAGATGGAAGATTTTAGTTTTGCAGTTTCTACAAGGAGAGAGAGTAGTGTTGTAATTAAACATGGAGAGACTGGAACTGTGGATATGACTATTTTAACTGAGAATGAAGAAGGAAATAAATTAGTTAGAACCAGAATTAGGGATCAAAGGATTCCAGAGATTGGGGATAAATTTACATCTAGACACGGTCAGAAAGGAGTTATTGGTTTAACTGTAAGTGATGCAGATTTACCTTTTAGTTCTACAGGTATAAGTCCGGATTTGATTCATAGTCCACATTCTATTCCAAACAGGATGACAGTGAGCCATTTAATTGAGATCTTAGCTGGAAAAATGGGAAGTTTAGCTGGAAGAACGGTGGATGGAAGCACTTTTGATGCTGAACCTGAAAAGAATTTGAGACAAGAATTATTAGAACTCGGATTTAGAGATGATGGGACTGAAACTATGTATAATGGTATTACGGGTGAGAAATATAAAGTTAGAATCTATATCGGGAACATGTATTATTTGAAATTGAAACATATGGTAGCTAATAAATTACATGCTCGTGCCTCTGGAAGAATTCAATTATTGACTCGACAACCTATTGAAGGTAGAAGTAAAGGTGGAGGTTTAAGATTAGGAGAGATGGAGAAGGATTGTTTAGTAGCTCATGGAGCTTCATTATTGTTAAAAGAAAGATTTGATTCAGATAAAACTGTTATTCATATATGTGAGCAGTGTGGAATGTTGGCTATTAATGATGAATTCAGAAAAAGACAATATTGTAGTAAGTGTGGAACTGAGACACATGTGACTGCTGTTGAGTTGAGTTATGCTTTCAAATTATTATTAGATGAGTTAAAATCACTTTGTATTTATCCTAAACTAAAATTAGAAGAAAAATACTAAAATGCCAGATAAAAAACCTGTGTTTAAAAGAGTAAGAAGCATTCAATTTAGTTTCTTTAGTCCGGAGGATGTTAAGAAGATGGCTGTGGCTAAAGTAGTTACACCTGAATTGTATGATAAAGAAGGCTATCCTGTTGATGGAGGTTTGATGGATATTCGCTTAGGGGTTATTGATCCTGGTTTAAGATGTAAAACTTGTGGCGGTAAATTGAAAGAATGTGTGGGTCATTTTGGTTATTCTGATTTAGCTAGACCGGTTATTTATCTGAAAGGTGTGGCGATTATTATGACTGCTTTGAATTCTACATGTAGGGAGTGTGGAAAATTATTATTGGCTGAGAAAGATAAAGAAAAATATATGGAAAAGTTAAAGGGGAATAAAGATAAGAAAGCAATTTTAACTTTAATTAAAACAAAAGCTAAAGGTGTTAAGAAATGTCCACATTGTGAAACTAAGCAGTTTAATTTTAGATTAGATAAACCTACTTTATTCTTTGAAAATGATAAGAGAATTTTCCCAATTGAAATAAGATCTAGATTAGAGAAAATAAATGATGAAGATGTTAAATTTTTAGGATTGGATGCGAAGAGTTGTAGACCAGAATGGTTAGTTTTAACTCATTTACCAATTCCTCCAGTAACAATTAGACCAAGTATTACTTTGGAAAGTGGGGAGAGGAGTGAAGATGATTTAACCCATAAATTGGGAGATATTATCAGGATCAATCAAAGATTATTTGAGAATGTAAATGCAGGAGCACCTGAAATTATTATTGAGGATTTATGGGATTTATTACAATATCATATTACTACTTTGTTTGATAATACAACCGCGGCTGTTCCGCCTGCAAGACATAGAAGTGGAGAGCCTCTGAAAACTTTAACTGAGAGAATTAAGAGTAAAGAAGGAAGATTTAGACACAATTTAACTGGTAAGAGGGTAAATTATTCTGCCAGAACTTTGGTAAGTCCAGATCCTCAAATCCAATTAGGGGAAGTGGGAGTGCCATTAGAAGTAGCTATGGAATTAACTATTAATGAAAGGGTAACTAAGTGGAATATTGATAGATTAAAAGAATTCATCAAAAGAGGAATGAAACATTATCCTGGTGCTAATTATGTTATCCGACCAGATGGTAAAAAGAAGAAAATTACAGATGAAACTATGGATGCTTTATTAGATGAATTACAGGAAGGCTATATTGTTGAGAGACATTTAATGGATAATGATACTTGTATCTTTAATAGACAGCCTTCATTACACAGAATGAGTATTATGTGTCATAAGATTAAAGTTTTACCTGGAAAGAGTTTTAGATTAAATCCAAGTGTATGTACACCTTATAATGCGGATTTTGATGGGGATGAAATGAATATCCATATCCCCCAATCAGAAGAAGCGAGAGCTGAAGCTGAAGTGTTAATGCATGTACAAAATAATATTATTACCCCTAAAAACGGATTAAATATTATTGCAAGTATTCAGGATTCTATCACTGGAAATTATTTATTAACTAAAGATATGGAATTTAAGAGAGAAGATGCGGTTGAATTATTATTGAGTATGGGTTGTGAGGATTTAGATAGATTACCTAAAACTAAAATGGTGAATGGAAAGCAAGTCTTTAGTTGTTTACTACCAAAAGACTTTGACTTTTTAGGTTATTCTTTATCTCATAAAACAGGGAATAAGGATTCTACTGTGAGTGTACAAAAAGGAGAATTGACTTCCGGAGTGATTGATAGGGCGATTATTGGTAAAGAAGCGGGAGATTTGTTAAGAAGTTTATATATTCAATATGGTCCGGAAATCACTTTAGGAATTTTAAGTAATATTTCTAAATTAGGAATTAAAGTGGTTACTAATTATGGATTTACAACTGGCTTATTAGATACAGATGTGAGTGATGAGATTTTTAATGAAATTAATAAAATGATGGGAGATGCTTTGAAAAAAGTAGATGCTTTGATTAAAGAGTATCAAGAAGGAAAATTAGAGGCTTATCCAAGTAAGACTTTGAAAGCGACTTTAGAATTGAAAATCTTGGAAGTTTTAAATAAAGCTAGAAATAAGGTGGGTAATCTGGTGGCTGAAAATTCTGATCCTGAAAATCCTACAATCATAATGGCAAACTCTGGAGCAAGAGGGAATGAACTGAACTTAGCTCAGATTGCGGGAAGTGTAGGTCAACAAGCTTTACGTGGGGAGAGAATTAATAAAGGATATAAAGATAGGACTTTACCAATCTTCAAGAAAAAAGATTTGGGTGCAGCTCCACATGGATTTGTAAAACGAGGATTTAAACAAGGGCTTAAACCATATGAATTCTTTTTCCATGCTATGACAGGAAGAGATAGTTTAATGGATACTGCTTTGCGTACTCCCAAGTCTGGTTATTTGTATAGAAGATTAGCAAATGCATTACAAGATTTGAAAGTAGAATATGATAAGACTGTAAGAGCTGCGAATAAAAATATTGTGCAGTTTAATTATGGGGATGATAATATTGATATCAGTAAGAGTGAAGTTGGAACTATTAATGTTAAGAAGATTGTAAGGGAGACAATTAATAAATAAGATGGAAGACGTTTACAAAGAATACAAGGATGTGATCCCGGATAAGTTAATGGGGGATGTGAAGAAAGAAATAGCGAAGCATAAAGTATCTAAAGCTCAATTAAAAGAGATATTAGAAAGGGTACAGAAGGAATATGAACATGCAGAGATTGAGGCTGGAGAGGCTATCGGTATTATAACAGCTGAGAGTTTTGGGGAACCAGCTACCCAGATGACTTTGAATGTTAAGCATTTTGCAGGTGTTTCAGAGATGCAGGTTACCTCTGGGTTGCCTAGATTAATTGAAATATTTGATGCCAGCAAAAGTATTAAGACTCCAAGTATGGAAATATTTTTGGCTGAGAGATACAATAAAGATCCGGAGAAAGTAAGGAAAATAGCATCTCAAATTAAGGAAAGTATTTTGGGCGATGTGGCAAGTGAATTTTCTATTGATATTACTAGAATGAATGTTAAAGTAGTTTTAGATAAAACTAAATTAAGAGATTTGGGTTTAACTGAAGCTGGATTAGTTAAAATTTTGAAAGATTCTTTGAAAGGGGCGCAGGTTAGATTAAATAAAAGTGAGTTGGTGTTGAAAGGTAAAGAGGAAGATTTGAATGAGGTTTATGCTTTGAAAGAGAAAGCTAAGAATATATTTATTAAGGGTGTGAAAGGGATAAGTTATGTCTTACCAGTAAGGAGGGAGAGCGAATTTATCATATTAACTTCTGGAAGTAATTTAAATGAAGTTTTAAAGATTAAAGAAGTGGATTCAACCCGAACCATAAGTAATGATATTCATGAAGTTTATAATGTTTTAGGTGTGGAAGCAGCAAGACAAGCTATTATTAATGAAGCTGTCAAGGTTATTCAAAATCAGGGATTAGATATTGATATTAGACATATTATGTTTATTGCAGATGTAATGACTACAAATGGATCTATAAAAGGTATTACTCGAAGTGGAATTACAGGGGAGAAGGAATCTGTCTTAGCTAGAGCTTCTTTTGAAACCCCAATGAAACATTTAATGGGGGCAGCCATGATAGGAGAAGAAGATACTTTAAATTCTGTTGTTGAGAATGTAATTTTAAATCAACCTGTTCCGTTAGGAACTGGGTTGCCTAATTTAATTGTTAAATTAATAGAAAAAGCCGAAAAAAAGAAAAAGTAAACTTTAAAAATAGTGTTTCTTAAGAATATAATATGGAAAAATTACAACAAGATTTATTGAAAAACAGTAAAAAATTAATCTTTGGTAGTGATAGGAATCTTAAATTGTTAAAAAATGATAAATTAGAAAGATTATATTTGGCTAAGAATTGTGATGAAGATGTTAAAGAAGAAGTTAAAAGATTTAAAGCAGAGATTATTGATTTAGATGTGGTAAATAGTGAGTTGGGAGTGATTTGTAAAAAGCCTTTTAGTATTTCTATGATTGGACTAAGTAAATGAAAATAATTTATGATCAAAAATTGATGCAATATATGACTTTGTTTGAGAATTTAACAAAAGTAAAGGTTAAAGACGTGTTCTTGAAAGGGGAAGCAATTTATTATGTGGTTTGGAAGAAAGATTTGAGCAAAGCTATTGGTCCTAAAGGGGTGATGATTAAGAAAATAGAGAATTTGGTTAAGAAAAAGATTAAGGTTATTGCTTTTAGTGAGAATATTGAGGAATTTGTGAAGGATTTATTGTACGGATTTGAGGTCGAAAAAATAGAGGAAAATGAAGGAATTGTTAAAATTTCATGTAAAAATGCCAAAACGAAAGGTTTATTAATCGGCAGAGAGAGAAAAAATCTAAGTGGTTTAAAGGATATAATCCTAAGATACTTTGATATTAAGGATTTACAAGTAGTATAAAATGGGAAACAAATCAAACGGCTTAAATGCTGGAAAGAAACTGAAAGAAAGAAGGAAAGTAAGTAGACTGAAGAATAAAATGTTTAAAGGGAAACTTTATGGTCTTAAGTTGAAATCAGATCCTTTGAAAGGTGCGGCACAAGCTAAAGCTATTGTGTTAAGTAAAGTACAATTAGAAGCTAAGCAGCCTAATTCTGCTATGAGAAAATGTGTTAAGATTCAATTAACTAAAAATGGTAAGAAAATAACTGCCTTTGTGCCCGGGGATAATGCTTCAAAACATATTAATGAGCACGATGAAATTATTGTAGAATGTATTGGTGGCAAAATGGGCAGAGCTAAGGGTGACATACCTGCTGTTCGTTGGCAAGTTATTAAAGTGAATGATCAGAGTTTAAATGCTTTGGTTAGAGGCAAGATAGAAAAAGGTAGAAGATGAAAATATTTGATACTTGGGATGTTTCTGAAATTAAAGTTATGGATAAGGGGTTGGAGAAGTATATTAATCTAAATCAAGTATTGGTTCCTAGAAGTTCTGGAAGAAATGTAAAAGTTAAGTTTCACAAAACTTATTATACTATAATTGAAAGATTGATGAATAGATTAATGGGTGCAGGACATAAAGGTAAAAAACATAAATATAGTTCTGGACATAATACTGGAAAGAGTGCTAAGTTGTATAATTTAATTTTTAAATCTTTAAAAATTGTTGAAGAAAAATTGAAAAAGAATCCCATGGAAGTTTTTGTTAAAGCTGTTGAGAATGCAGCTCCTAGAGAAGAAATTACTACAATTGAATATGGGGGAGCTAGATATCCTAAATCTGTAGAATGTTCTCCTCAAAGAAGGATTGATTTAGTTTTGAGAAATATGACTCAAGGGGCTTATAGTAAAAGTTTTAATAAAAAGAAAAAAGCTGAGGAAGCTTTAGCTGAAGAAATAATTAATGCTTATAATTTGAGTATGGAAAGTAATGCTGTGGCTAAGAAATTAGAGTTAGAAAGACAAGCTGATAGTGCTAGATAATTATCTAACCCTTATAGATTCTAAATTCTTGGGTGCATTTGTTTCAATTCTATTTAATTTGTGTAAAGAAGAAGCTAAGTCCAAGCAACGAGAAGATTCTCCGTGAACTATTATTATTTTCTTAGGTCTAGGTTCTAGGTTGTAAACAAAACGAGTTAATTCATTTCGGGAAGAGTGTCCAGATAAACCTTCGATAGTGACTATTTCCATTTTTACATTAACGTTTTCTTTTTTACCATCTGGAGTGTCCATAAGGAAATCTTTTTCTCCACTTTGGACTCTTTTACCTAAAGAGCCTTCGCCTTGATAAGAGACAAAAACTAAAGTGTTTTTAGGATTGTCAGCTAATTCTCTAAAAAATTCTACAGAAGCTCCGCCAGATAACATACCAGAGGTAGCCAGGATAATGCAAGGACCGGATTCTTCTATAACTTGTTGTCTTTCTTTTGCAGAGCCGACTTGTTTGAAAATAGGTGATAAGAAAGGATTATCATCATTTTGGAAGATAGCTTTTTTGACTTGGGTATTTAAAAAATCAGGATAAGCTGTATGAATAGCGGTCATGTCCCAAACCATACCCTGGACAAAAACTGGAACGTTAGGAATAGATTTTTTTCTTATTAATTCCTCTACGATTAACATAACTTCCTGGGCACGTCCTACTCCTAAAACCGGAATTAAGACTTTACCTTTTCGATTTAAAGTTTTTTTAATGGTTTCAATTAATTGAGTTTCACATTCTTCTCTAGAGGGTTGGACATTATTTTTTCCACCATATGTGGCTTCTAGAGTCATAGTTTCTAATCTTGGGAATTTAGTAACAGCAGATTCTAATAATTTGGTTCTGGCGTATTTAGTGTCTCCAGTGTAAAGGAAATTATGTAGACCATTTCCAATATGCATGTGAATCATAGCACTACCAATTGTATGTCCGGCATTGTACATAGTGATTCTAACATCAGGAGTGATGTCGCAAACTTCTTCATAATCTAAAATAATAGAATGTTTAACCATTTCTTTAACATCAGCAGAGCCATAAAGGGATTTTTTAGCTTCTTTAAGGGCTACACCAATATAGTCTAAGCAAAGCAAAGCACCAATATCTCGTGTTGGGGCTGTGAAATAAACTGGACCCCGATAGCCCATCTTGTACAAATAAGGAACTAGACCAATATGATCTAAATGGGGATGAGAAATAATTACAGCGTCTAATTCGTTGATATTAAATTCAGGAATGTCAAAATAAGGATAAGCATCCCGACCAGAAGTAGCTATATTAGCTCCACAGTCTAATAAAATTCTAGATTCCGGGGTTTGTAAGTATAAACAACTTCTTCCAACCTGTCTTGCACCACCTAACATGGAAATTCTAATCCATTCTTCTTTTTTATTCTGGTCCCAACTGGAATAAATCCTTTCTCCAGTCTTGTGTAAGAAATTTTTTCTGTAATCGTTATTTTCGTATAGAACTTGTCTAACATTTTCAATTAATTTAGATCTAATTGCAGGTATTCTTTTAACTAAGGGGACCCATAAAGTAGATTTTTTGATTTCTTTTAAGACTTCTCCAGCTTTTCCAATTACTAAGCCGGGTTTTTCAGCTTCAATAACAACTTGAGATCTTTGTGGATCGAAAATAATGTTGATTTTTCCTATCTCTTTTGGAAATATTTTTTTAATTTCTTTTTCTGCGGTTTCTTCGTCCACTGTCATAGAAGGATCTATACGAACCTCTATACGTTTTTTAATTTTATTTACAATGTCCTTGATAATTCCATTATTGTCTAAGAAGAACTCTCGTGTCTTTGTATAGAGGACTATATTAGCACCTTCAAACACGGCAATAGAGATATCTACATTTTTTGGAATATCTTTGAGTACTTCTTTTAATATATCTACCATTTTTGTTCGTTAAGAAACATTAGGCTGTTACTTTGTTTTGTATTTCCTGTGTTAAAGCTGTTTTTACTCCTTCATCTGTTATGGTTATAATATCAATTCCGTCTCCGGAGTTCATGTCTCTTTGGATAGCGGCATTAATACATTTGATTGCTAACTGAATTCCTTCTGCAATCGTAATATTTTCATTGTAAAGAGTTTCCAAAACACCATAGGCCATGACTGAGCCAGAACCCGAGGAGATAAAGTCTTTACATTTAGATAAAGAACCGTCTGGGTATACATCAAAAATATGGAAACCTGTGTTGTCCTTGCCCGCGAAAATAAAATGTGAGATACCTGGAATCATGGAAGGTTTTCTAATATTTTGATAAACAATTCCGGATAATAAGTTAGCAGCTTCTTTTATAGTAACTGGTTTTTCTTTTCTTATTTCCATTAATCTTAGTTCTGCAGAGATTAATTTAGTGATTAATTGAGCATCTGAGGCTGTACCAGCTATAGTTAAAGCAGTACAGTCAGTTATTTTATAGATTTTTTGGGCTCGTTTATCTACTATGATGCCTCCGCCTGCTCTTTTATCAGCAGCTAGAACTACGCCATCTTTACACTTAAGTCCCACAGTTGTGGTACCAGTTTTTTTGTAATTTGTTTCTTCCATTTCTATCACAGAAATCTATTTTTAGTTAAAGATAAAGGATTTATAAAGGTTTCGTCAAGCCCGACTTAAGGCTGTTACTATATTGTAATCAAAATCCCCTCTTGGAAAATAAAAGATTTCTCCCTTTGGATTATAAGCTATTTCTGATGAGAAATAGGCTGAGCAGGTTCCTCTAAAGATGCCGACTGTCATATGAGTATTTTAATTTCTTTTACTTTTTCTTTTATATACATATCTGATTCTATTAAATGTTTTAGGAAATGGTTAACGTTGGTGTGTTTTCTTTTTAAGATAACATAAGTTCGAGAGCCTTGTTTTTTTAAAGGGTAGCGTGAATATTTCTTTTTGAATTCTCTTAAATGAGCTTTTTCTTTAGTGGGAGGGCCGAAGTGCTTTTTTTCTTTAGGCAGATCTTTGGTTTTTACAAAATACCAGAAATAAACTTCTTTGTTGTCCCAATTCCAATCATGAGATTTAACTAAATAACCTTCTTTTTTGAGTTTTTGATGAATATATTCGGAACATTTGATTAATTTAGAACCGACTACATCTTCTTTGCCCTTTAAAGGAACTATTCTTAAGATTGAGGCGGATTTTATTTTTTCCAGGTCAAATTCTTTCTTTTTAAAATAATCAGGAGAGGGATTTCTTAAGAAAGCTTTGGCCAGGTCTACGAATTCATTAAATCTTTTTTCAGATAAGGAAGCAGCTGTGTTTCTATCATCTTGGACCGGATCGATGACAATTAAAGGAGAAATTTTGGATTTGTTTAATTTAGAGACTCCGTGTTTTTCCGGATCTATTTTTTCTCCTTTTTTCCATCTGGAGGCAGCTTGGATTAAAGACTGGAAGGATTTGTAATGGGCAGTTAAGATTTCTAGAGTGTAGCCTGAGAAGCCTCTAATGTAGGATTCTGCTCCGTATAAATTATTAGCTTTACAGAAAGCTTTAGTCAATCGGATTTCATCTATTTTTCTTTTAGCTTTTTTTCTGACCCATTTAGTGTGTAAAGGAGAGATGTCAGTAATGTTTTCAGCATCTTCGGCTTTTTTTATTTTGTAGATAGGAACTATTTCAAATGTGAAAGGATCTTGTAAAATCTGGAAATAGTCTCTAGAACCGTGAATTTTGTGCAGGCCGGAAATTTTAGAAGTTTCTGGAAATAAAGCTTTTAATCTGGAGTGTAAAACTTTGGAAATGTCTTTATTTTTGTAGTATTTTTTATCAAATTGGACGAAAATATCTATGTCATAATCCCCCTTGAGAAAGGTCTTTTTAGCTATAGAGCCTCCGACAACCGCTCTTGCTTTTTTTAATTTTTTATTTATTTTTTTGACCATATGACGAGAAGCTTTTTTTAAAACTCTTCTCTCTTCTCGGTTTGGGACTATTTTGTTTAGGACCGATTTCATCTAAATCTTTAAAAGACTTTTAGAGTTAAATAGTTTTTGATGGTTTAGAAGTTACTTTTTTAGATAGTATTGTCTTTTAGTTTCTTCAAATTTTTCAATAGCATATCTAAGCATAGTTCGAGGCATGTTTTTAGTGTGTTTGTTTAAGAATTCCTCTAAAAGAGATTGGTCTTTTTTACCTAACTCGCGAAGCATCCAGCCAACAGCTTTATGGATTAAATCATGTGTATCTTTTAATAATATTTCAGAAATTTTAATTGTATCTTCAAATTGGTCATTCTTAATGAATTCAAAAGTGGAAATAATTGAGATTCTTTTTCCCCATAAATTTTCTGATATGGCTAAATCGTATAAGGGTTGACGGTCTTTGTCGAGTAAATAATTGCCTAAAATATAAGGGGCGGAACCATCTACTAAATCCCAGTTATTTATATTTTCGGTGTTTTTTAGGTAAAAATCAATGATCTCTTTTTTGTTGGAGTCTTTTTGATATTTATGTTTTAATATCATTAAAGCGACTACTCTTTCTTCATGGATCTTACTTTTTAATAATTCTTGAATTTTTTCTAAAGATAATTTTGGATATTTTTTAGCTATTTGCCTTTGCTGGGGTACAGTTAGTCCCAAAAAAATATCCCCTTCTCCATACTCCCCCTTTCCTGTTTTGAAGAATCTTTGATAGATTTTAGCTTTTTCTGGATTTTCTAAAGATTTTAATTCGGCTTGGAGTTGGGATAGCATGAGTAAGTTTATATAAGTCCTATTTTTTTAAAAAGTTATGGATAAGTTAAGATTTGGAACTGCAGGTATTCCTATTTCTACGAAAGGAACTACAATAGATGGTATTAGTGATGTTCGAAAATTAAATTTGGATTGTATGGAATTGGAATTTGTAAGAGGAGTGTATTTGAAAGAAGATAAAACTGAAGAAGTTAAGAAAATTGCTCAGAAAGAAGATATAGTGTTGAGTGCACATGCACCTTACTTTATTAATTTAAATTCTGCTGAACCTAAGAAATATCATGCAAGTGTGAATTATGTTTTAAATTCAGCTAAAATGTTATCTCTAAGTGGAGGTTTTTCAGTTTGTTTTCATGCAGGTTATTATCAAAAACAGAATCCTCAATTAGTTTATGAGAAGATTAGAGACGGGATTAAAGAAATCGTGAAAAAAGTAAGAGAGTTTGATAAAAATATTTGGATTAGACCAGAAATTTCTGGGAAGAAGTCACAGTTTGGAGATTTAAAAGAAGTAGTGAGATTAAGTCAGGATATTGAGCAGGTTATGCCATGTATTGATTTTAGTCATTTGTTTGCAAGGGAATTAGGGAAAAATAATACCAAAGGAGAGTTTAGATTAATTCTTGGAGAGATAGAAAAAAGTTTAGGGAAGGAAGCTTTAGAAGAAATGCATATGCATGCTTCAGGAATTGAATTTGGAGATAAAGGAGAGAGAAATCATTTAACTTTAGAGGAAAGTAAATTTAATTATAAAGATTTAATGAAGGTACTTAAAGAGTTTAAAGTAAAAGGGGTTTTAATTTGTGAGAGTCCCAATATTGAAAAAGATGCGTTGTTAATGCAGAAACATTATGCTAGCGTTTGATGGCTAAAGCATTTTTACGATTGTACCTTCTATGATCTCTTACAGTGCCTTTAATCATTCGTTTGTATCGTCCTTCTTTGAAAGGCATTTCAAAATTTTGTCCATCTGGAAACGGAATAGGAAGTTCTACTTCTGTAAATAATCCATTCATATAACCTTCAAAATCGGAGTAAAGGGGGATTTCTCTTTGAAGTGTAGGCATGACTCTTTGTGCGAATTCTTGAATTTGAGTATGATAAGGATAAGCATCATTTCCACCTGTACGTAACATCTCTGTGAAGTAAACCCAATCTTCAAAAGCGTCCATATCTTCTAAAGTGCCAGGTTGGTCATTATCAGCTTTGAATACAATATTTAATCCAAGAGCATTTTGAATAGCTTGGCTCATTCTTCGAGGTTTAACTAAAGGTTTTACTCTTTTACTTGCAAAAGCAAATCCGAGTTGGGCAGAATAAACAGGACCTAATCCGGCTAAAGTTTTTTTCCATTTTCCATTTTGAACAAATAATTCTATTAAAGTGTCTTTTCGACCTTTGCCTAAATTAGCTTTTCTGCCAGAATAAACTACATCGGCTATTTCGGCTATTTTTACAGTATCAAATAAATATAAATTGGGTTCTTTTGCAGCTAAATGGGCGGCTCCTCGTTGGACATTGAAATGATAATATCTTGGGAAGTGTCTGCCTACTTTACGTTTAGTGTTAAAATCTAGAATGGCATCATTATCTGGAATATCAGGATCTGCTAAAACATGTTCTAAATTCCAAGCAAAAGGAGTGTCTCCCATTAAAGCTAAGGAAAGTTCTCCTCTAGAAGCTTCTAAGGCCCCACTACCTTTTCTTATGGTTCCAGATAAGGACCAGTCTTCAGGAGGACCTTCATCTACAAAAACAAATCTAGGGTCTTGATAATGATCTACAAAAGCGTCTACAAGTTGTCTAGTAGTGTCATCTCCAACTACAGCTACTTGTTCTAAAGAAGTTCTAGCAGTGTTAAACATAGCATAAACGACTAAAGGGACCCCTGCTATAAGAAAATTAAATTTTGTATCTCTATGATCATGAGTGTCTCTTAAAAATAGATGATTAATGAATTTGTAACCTTTAGCCCTTTCGGTTTCTACTTGATCCATAACTAAATCTTTGATAGGACCATTTTTTCCATCATCGTTATAACTGGCAGTTATGACTGCTTTTGTAACTCGTTCTTGCATCCAAATATAGAGAAGAATTAATTTTTTAAGCTTATTTATGAGGGTTTTGTGATTTTGGCTATAAAGAAACCTTCAGTATTGTTATCTTGAGGCCAGATTCTTAAAACCTTTTTTATTTCTGGATTATAGGTTTTATTTTCAAATTCTAAGATAGGAGGAGAGGATTTTAACTTGGGAAGAGAAGCTGTAAGTAATTTTGCATCTGTTTTTTTTAATAAATAGTCTATAACACCTTCATTTTCTTCGGGTTCTAAAGAACAAGTAGAATAAACCATTATCCCTCCCGGTTTTAAAAGAGAATAAGTCTTTAAGATTAATTTTCTTTGTTGAAAACTTAGTTTTCTAATCATACCAGGATTGTAAATTTTTAAAGTGCCTGGAGATTTTTTTATGGTGCCTGTTCCTGAGCAGGGGGCGTCTAATAAAATTTTATCGAATTGGATATTGGGAAATTTTTCTCCAGGATAGATTGTTATAAGTGTGTTTGAAACTCCAATTCTTTGTAAGTTCATAGATAAGGCTTTAATTCGATCCCATTTGATGTCATTAGCAATGATTAAACCATTATTGTTCATCATAGAAGCTAGTTGGGTGGTTTTGGAACCTGGAGCAGCTGCTAAATCTAAAACTAAGTCTGAAGGTTTGGGATTTAAAACTAAAGGGGGGATCATGGAAGAGGCTTCTTGAATGTAGAAATAACCTAAAAAGTGTTCTTTTAATTTTCCAGCCGGGATGTCTTTTTTTTCTATGTAAAAACCTTCTTTACACCAAGGTATTTGTTTTAAGCCTTTAACTTGGGATTTAAAATCTTTAATTGAGATTTTTAGTGTGTTGACTCTAAGGGATTTTTTTATTGGAGAGGTAATGGCTTTTGTAAATTCTTTTAGGTTAGTTAAAGATTCATATCTTTTTTTGAAAAAAGCTTTATATTCCATTATAAGCACCTATTGTTCTTTCAACTCCTTTAATTATATGATATTGTAAATATATCTTTAAATAGGTTTTCTTATTTTAAAGGAGAATGCAGATAGAATACAAAAGGGGTTATACAGTTTATACTAAAGGGAATAAGGAATTGTGTTTTGTAGCTATTCATTCTGGTCCGGCTATCGAAAATCCAGTACATAGGGATGATCATTCTGAGACTGTGGCAAGTTTAAGTTGGAAGGAATTAGGAGGGACTTTAGTGGTGAGTGGTGTTTCTCGTGATAGGTTATGGGGTATCGATTATAATAGATATATTCCGAGTATTGGATCTGCTTTGAGGCATTATGAAAAATTTATCAAAAATCCAGAAGGGGAGTCTTTGTTAGATTTCACTCGGAAGTATGCATGGGTGGCTAAAGATGAGGGTGATTATTATGAAAGATTGAAAGTGTATCAGAGTTTTTGGAATGATGTGAGTAAAGGTAAATATATTGTTCTGGTGCATAAAAATTTTCCCAAGATGAAAGCAGTACCAAGTGTAATGGATTTTATTACATTTAGTAATATCGGAATTAAGAAAAGGGTGATTAAAGATATTGTGAGTGATGTGAATAGTAAATATTTTGATTTTTTTGAGAAAATTAAATCAGATTATAGGGCGGCTATATTAGCAGATACTAGGAGGTTTGTGTTGAATGTTATGCGGATATATGGACATTTTAATCCAGCAGTGATGAGTGAGGGCTATAGAATGGCCTTGGAGAAAGATTTAGAAAAAGTAAGCATGTATTGTGATAAAATTGCATTGAATAGATTAAGAAATAATTTTAATCCTTATAATTTCTTAATGTGTGTGCAGAATGCTTTGACACATATTCCATTACCGCAAGTAACTATTGAAGGTGTACATGATGGTTCTTTGGCTCTGGGACCCTATAATAAACTGTTTCCAAAGAGAGATAAAACCGTGATTGAAGTAGAAAGTAATGGGTTTTTGAATTTCTGGCATCCGCATATGGCTGCTAAAATTATGAATGATGTAATTAAGAAAGTTATGGAAGAAGGTTAGGTTTATATATTTCTGAAATAAATTAACTTTAATGAAAAAGAAGGCGCTAATTGTAGCTTTTGTAGGTGGTGCAGGTTGGGGTGATAAACCCTATGAGGATGAGAAAAAATATGATCCTAAGCTTTTAAGGGAGACTTATGCTTATTTGTTCTTAACAGCTGAAAAAGAGAATATCAAATTCATTAAAACCAGTTATATGTGGTATAATGAGAGGGAGAATGTGTTTGAAAAAGGCTGGATTTTTGATGAGAAATTGGGTTGGATAAAGATGGAGAAAAAATTTATCCCGGATGTGGTTTTTGATAAGATAATCAGCAAGAAGAAGAGGATTAATGATTATAAAAAATTATTTTCTAGGAGGAATATGTTGTTTAATCCGCACTATATTGAGAAAGTATGTACGGATAAATATGAGACTTATAAGTTGTTTAAAGCGATAAGTCCGAGGATGTTTAAAATTACAAATAAAACTGAATTGGAAGAGAAATTGAAGAAGATAAGGGGGGATAGGGTGGTATTTAAACCAGATCAAGGTTCGAGTGCGAGAGGAATTATAATTTGTAAGAAAGATGAGTTGTTAAAGAAGGTTAAAGAGATTAAAGAAGTGATGGTGTTACAAGAATTTGTGGAATGTAATAGAAATAATAGAATTCGGATGCATTTTGGAGTGTATGATATTAGGGTTGTTTTAAGTCAAGGGAAAATTGTGGATTCTTACATTCGAGCGAGTAAGAAAAATGTGTTAATGAGCAATACAGCGTTGGGTGGAAAGATGATTTTTATTCATAAAGAAGAATTGCCTTCGGGAATTTTAAAAGATTTGAAAACTATTGAAAAGAAGTTTAAGCATTATAAGTCTCGATTGTATACTGTGGATTTTGTAATAGATAAAAAGGGGAAGGTGTGGCTGATTGAGTTGAATGATAAGCCCGGGATTTTTTTACAAAAAGATAGTTATGCCTGGAAGAAGAGACGGAAGAGAATTGCGCATGCGATAATTAAGAATATGGAATCGTATGAGAAGAGAAGTTAATTTTTTAAGAAAAGATATAAGGTGTCTTGGAGGATTCTTTTCATTTCTTGAACACCGTCTGAATTCGCTTTAAAATCGCCCCCTTCTAAGGATTCATTCATGAACCATTCTTTTTTAATTTCTAGTTGGATACAATGAATATCTTTATCGGGTTGACCGTATAATTGAGTTATAACGCCCCCATTGTAAGGATGATTTTTTCTAAAAACTATGTCGGGGGAAGCATCTTGTAAGGCATCATTGAATTTATCTATAATTTCGGAGGAAGCGGAAGTGTCATTTAAAGTGCCGGTATTTAAATCGGGTCTTATGTTTCCAGCATCAGGAGTATTAGGTAAGGCTAGAGAAGACATAGAATGCAAATCTATGATTACTTTGGGAGAATTTAGTTTAGCTATTGTGTCTTTTATTTTTTGATGGTATAAATCATAATATTTTAAGGCTAGATTTATTTCCTCTTGGGAGTAAGGTTTAATTTGGATTTGCTCATCTGTTAAAGAACCCACTTCATAACAAGCTTGGTTTAAGTGTTTAGGTAAACTGGGGTCATTAGGGGAAGATTTGAATCTAGAAACATTAACGAAGGAGGAAGATAATTTTGTGGTTAAGATCATACCTTTATCTATATCTGCAATTAAATCAGTGTAGAAATCAGTACCTAAAGGTAAAGCATGGGCGTCTAAATTGAATTTATCTATGGAATTTGAAGGAATTAATTGACCACTATGGGGAACAGAGATTAAAAAATCATTAGATTTCTCTTTTAGAGTTATTAAATCAGAGTCTTCTAAATTTACTGTTTTTTTTGTTAAGATATCTATAAAGTCCATTTTTTAAGAATGAAAGGTAAAGTATTTAAATAAATGCTTATCTTGAAGAACAATACTTGGGAGGGTTATAAAATGGATTTAACAAATGAATTTCCGAGAAGTCCGTATGATATGTTAGCAGGTTTGGTAATGTTACCGAGGACTTTTGATAAATGTAAAGCGACAGTAGATGGAACTAATGGAGAGTATCACTATGGATGTCCAATGGATGAGAAGCTATTAAAATTTTTAGATATAAGTGTAGAAGACTTTAAAGCTAAAGTGGAAGAATTAGAAACTGAAGCTAAAGTGGAAGAATGGATTAGCGAAATGAAAAGCAAAGAAGAGAAAACTGAATTTAATAATATGATGAGACATAGTGATGGAGAGGATGAAGATAGTAAGAAATGGTTAGAAGAGAATAAAAAAGAGTTAGGGAAAGAATCTACATTTACTTTTTTTGATAATTTAGATGCAGATGAGAAACGGTTTTAATGGAAGAGTGGGAATTTGAAGAGGAGGAAGAAACTAAACTAAAAAAGGTTTATATCTTTCTTGTCTCTTTTTTTATTTTAACTATTTTTTTAGTATATATTTTTTCAACTTCGGTTGGAGCTGGAATTTTAGCGAGTTTGATTTCTAGCTCTACTGTTGAGAATAATGAATTGGATTTTAGTTTTGATGGAAGGTTGATATTTGAAGAAGATAGTTTAGAAGAGTTAAAGAAAGTGTATTTTGATAATTTGAAAGTGGAGTTTAAAGCGTGTTTAAATGGAAGGAAATTGAATAATGTTTATTTTATAGATGAGGTTCATATTCCGGTTACTTATTCTCAGAAATTTAATCAAGTTATAGCAGAGCCTTGTAGTGAAGATAGTTTGGTGAGTTTGCATAGCCATCCTTATAAGAGATGTATTCCAAGTGAACAGGATTTTAGGAGTTTTGCAAGTTTTAAAGAAAGACAAAAAGAAGGGTTGATGATAGTGATGTGTGAGCCTGGAAGATTTGGTGTTTATGAGTAACTGCGGTAGCTGAGAATTGAACTCAGGTCTGAACGTTGGCAACGTCCTGTACTAACCACTATACTACTACCGCAACACTTTTATTTTAGTTAAATTTCACTATTTAAATATTATGAAAGTCTATATTGATAAATGTGAAGATTATGAAGAGAGTTATGAGAAAGCTAAGGAACTTTTGAAGAAATGTAATTTTAAAGTTAAAGGTAAGAAAGTTTTGCTTAAACCTAATTTAGTAACTGGGAGTTCTAGTCAAAGTGGTATAACATCGGATGTAAGTTTAGCTAGGGCCATATTAGATAAATTAGATGATTGTGAAGTTACAGTGGGGAATGATTTTGATTACTTTAGAGATTTGGGTTATGATAAACTAGAGAAGGAATATAATTGTAAAGTTGTATCATTTGATAAATTACCTAAAAAAGATATTATAGAAGTTAAGGTGCCTAATCCGTTTAAATTTGATAAGATCCCAATAGCAAGGGATGCGTTAGAAGCGGATTATATTGTGTCATTAGCTAAATTGAAAATACATGGGTTGTGTCAGGTTACTATGAGTTTGAAAAATATGTTTGGATGTGTGCCTACAAGGAAACATAGAATTAGGATTCATCCTTCAATTAGAATTGCGTTATTAGATATTTTACAAATTAAATATCCTAATTTTGGATTAATAGATGGTGTTATAGGAAATCAAATGGATGAGGTGGCAAGTAATCCAATCAATCATGGAATATTATTAGCAAGTAAAGATTGTTTGGGTTTGGATGTTGTAGGTACTAGATGTATGGGGATTCATGAAGAGGAAATTGAATTTTTAAAAAGAGCTATGAAATTTTATAAGTTTAAAGAAGAAAAAATAGAAGTTATAGGAGAGCAAGTGGAGAATGTGATGAAGCCTTATGATAGAAGAAAAGGGTTGAGTACACATTTAAGATATTTGAAAGAACAAGCAGTGGCTAAATATGTGGAACTGTTTAAGGTTTAGTTACTAAGAATTCTAAGTTTTTTCCAAACATTTTAGATTGTAGAATAGTGAAGCCTTGTTGTTTTAATAATTTTCTTAGTTGTATGAAAGAAATTAAGTTGTAGTAACGTTTTTCTTTTCCCCATCTAATATAAGTCTCTCTAGATTTAAATAAAAATTTAGGTTGGAGTTTATTCCAAGTAGTGATGTAAGCTTGACCTCCGGGAGTAAGGATTCTGTAGATTTCTTTTATACCTTTCTCTGGATTTTTTAAATGATGTAAAGTGGCTAGAGCTAAGACATAATTGAAGAAATTATCTTTGTAAGGAGTTTTAGTTAGATTTCCTTGGATTAGTTTTACCTTGAGATTATGTTTCTTTGTAAATATTTTAGCTTGTTTTAGCATTTCTGTTGATAAGTCTAGACCGTAACAAGTAAATTTTTTGAAAGGGATTAAATTTCGACAGTTGCCACAACCTAAATCTAAGATTTTTCCAGGTGTCCAGGGTAAATCGTTTAATTTAGATTCATACTTTTGTCTGAAATTAGACCAAGATTCGGCTATTTTGTCCCAAGTTTTTTGTTCTGACATAGAAAGAGAGAATTTTTAAACCCTTATAAAGGTTGTTTTGAACATGGATATTGAAAAATATAAGATTAAACTGGCTAAGGAAAAGAAGCTAAGGAAAATACCTAAAACTATAGATTTAAATTTAATAGAAGGAAGAGGATTAGTTTCTAAACCTTCAAGAACAATAGCAGGAGTGGCTCCTGTGGCGATAATGACTGAACCCAGGGATTGTCCGCATGGAAGTTGTATTTATTGTCCTGGTGGTGTGAAAAGTGCGTTTGGTTCTGTGCCTAAATCTTATACTGGGAATGAACCTGCTACAATGAGGGCTAAAAGGAATAAATATAATGCCTATTTACAAGTGTTTAATAGATTAGAGCATTATATTTTGTTGCAACAGATTCCAGAGAAAGTGGAATTGATAATTATGGGTGGAACTTTTTTAGCTTATCCTAGAAAGTATCAGGAGGAGTTTGTGATTGAAGCCTTTAAAGCGATGAATGATTTCTCTAGATTGTTTTTTGTGAACGGAAAATTAAACTTGGAGAAATTTAAAGAATTTTTTGAGTTTGGGTTGGATTTTAAAAGTGAGGAGAGGACTAAAAAATTATTGAAAAAAATTTCAGCTTTAAAAAAGGAGTCTAATTTGGAAAAAGAACAAAAGAAAAATGAAAAAGCTAAGATAAAATGTGTGGCTTTGGTTTTGGAGACAAGACCGGATTGGTGTTTTGAAAAAGAAATAAAACAAGCTTTGAAACTTGGAGTAACTAGAATGGAGTTGGGAGTGCAACATTTAGATAATGAAGTTCTGAAAGAAGTGGGGAGAGGGCATACGGTGGAAGATATAGTTAAGGCTACGAGATTGTTGAAAGAAGCCGGACTTAAGGTCGTGTATCATATAATGCCTGGATTAAAAGGAAGTAGTATGGAAAGAGATGTGGAAATATTTAAGGAATTATTTTCAGATCCTAGGTTTAAACCAGATGGACTTAAGATCTATCCATGTATGGTGATGAAAGGAACTAAATTGTATGATTATTTTAAGAAAGGGAAATTTAATCCAATTACAACTAAGCAAGCTATCAAAGTTATTTCTGCAGGTAAGAAATTTATTCCAGAATATTGCAGGGTGTATAGAATTCAGAGAGATATTCCGAGCAAATATATTACAAGTGGAGTAGATGTGACTAATCTAAGACAGTATATTGAAGTTAAATGTAGATGTATTCGATGTAGGGAGCCAAGAGGAAGAGAAATAAATTGGGCTAAAGTGGGGTTAGTGAAGAAGGAGTATGAAGCTTCTAAGGGGAGAGAAATATTTTTGAGTTATGAATATGAGAATTATTTGTTAGGATTTTTAAGATTAAGATTAGATAAAAATGCCTGTGTGAGAGAGATGCATGTGTATGGGGAAGCTACTAAAATTGGTGAAAAAGGGAAAATACAGCATAGAGGTTTGGGTAAAAGATTATTAAGAAAGGCAGAAGAGATTGCAAAAGGAAAAAAATTGAAAATTATTTCTGGTGTTGGAGTAAGAGATTATTTTAGAAGTTTGGGTTATAAGAAAGAAGGGTATTATATGACTAAGAAACTATAGATAGTTTTATAGATTTTTTATATGATTTTTGGAATTGGTGATTGTTAAATTTATAAATTCACATTTCCAGGGTTAAATATGGGATATGAAGATTAAAGAATTGGGCCTGCCAAGATTCGAACTTGGGATCCCCACCTGTCTTAAAAGGGATTTGTAAGGGTGGTGTCTGTTAGATATTTCCCGAAGATTAATATCTCATAACCACTAGACCACAGGCCCATAGATTAAACCTGCGTTATTTTCTCTTAAAAGCTTTTCCATTTTTATCTAATTATGGTCTGGAATATATAATAAAAAGATTTTTAAAGGGAAAATGATAAAAAGAAAATATGAAGAAAACCAATTCTAAGGAAAAAGGTTTGGAAACTATCAAAGACGATCATGTAGACTCTTTAAAGAAAAGCTTGCAGGAAGCTAAGTCTAAGATAGATAAATTTCAGAAACAAATCTTAAAGAAATTTGATAAATATGTACTTGGAATTGCTTTATTACCCCCTAAAAAAGAAGATAAAGGTAAGATGGATATATTTGTTTTATTTGATGATTCTGACTCTAAGAAAATGAATAAATTGGAGTTAAGGGATAAGTTATTTTCTATTTCAAAGAGTATAGCTAAAGAAATTGATAAGGATTTTATTGTGGAAATTGCTTTATTGTCTGAGTTAAGGCAAGATTGTTATGATTCTAAATGGGAGTTAACAGGCTTAATTGGGATGGGTATGATTCTGTACGATCCAAATGATTTATTGGCGGGAATTAAAACTAGTGAAGTACATAAGAATATGGTACTGAAGAAATTTGATAAGTATATAGTAAGTTATGTGGCTGCTGGTTCATTGTTCAGAGGAGAGAAAGCAAATGATATTGATGTTTATGTAATTATTGATGATACTGATGTTAAGAAGATGCCTAGATTAGAGTTGAAAGAGAAGTTGAGAAGTATTATTATCGGTCAGGGTTTTGAAGCGGCTAGTATAACTAAAGTAGATAAGAAATTCCATGTGCAGGTTTATATCTTAACTGATTTCTGGGAAGGTATCAAAGATGCAAATCCTGTGTTCTTTACCTTTTTGAGAGATGGTGTGCCGTTATATGATAGAGGGGTATTTATGCCTTGGAAGCTGATGTTAGAAATGGGTCGGATTAAACCCAGTCCGGAAGCGATAGATATGTTCATGAGCACTGGAGAGAAGATTTTAGATTCTGTTTCTTATAGATTAAGAGAGATTTTGGAAAAAGATATTTATTGGGCGGTTTTAAATCCAAGCCAAGCTGCTTTAATGTTGTATGGAGTAAATCCGCCTACTCCAAAAGAGACGATTGGTTTGATGGATGAAATTTTTGTTAAAAAAGAGAAGATTTTAGAGAAGAAATATGTGGATACCTTGGCTAAGATCAGAAAATGGTATAAGGATATGGAACATGAAAAGATCAAAAGCATTTCTGGAAAAGAGATTGATGAATTGTTAAAAGAAAGTGAGGCTTATTTGAAAAGAATCAGGAAATTATTTGATGAGATTGAAAAGAAAAAAGAAGAGGAAGATGTGATTCAGATTTATGAAGCATCTACTAAAGTGATGGATGATGTTTTGAAGTTGAATAATGTGAAAGATAAAGATATTGAGAAAGGTCTGAAGAAATTAACAGATAAAGGAGAGTTGGACAAGAAATTACTAACCATATTTAGGGATTTGGTTAAGGCCTATGAAGATTATAAGAAGAGTAAATTATCAAGAGCGGAAATTGATAAGGCTAGAAAAGAGAGCAGAGTATTTATGAGGACTTTGATTGATTATATCCAGTATAAGAGAGGAAGTACTTTGGATCGGATTACTGTCAAGGTTAAGTATGGGAAGAAAATAGGAGAAGTTATTGTGTTTGATAAAGAAGCTTTTGTTATCGAAGATAGTGCAAGGAAGGACAGAATTGGCAAGGGTTCAGTTGGAAAAGATGGAAGCATTAATGGGATAGCTAAGAGTTCTTTGGAAGAATTAGAGAAATATATTTCTAAAGGAAATTTGCCTCAAAATGTGTTTATTAGAGATGGTTTGTTTAAATCTTTAAAAGAGATATTTGGGCCTAAGATGGAAGTTTTAGTAGGATATTAGTGCCTTGTTAAGATTATCCCCTTAACTTAATAATGCAAAGGGATAGTAAAGTTTTTAAAGAGGAAATTTAATTTTAAACTTAGATGAAAGCAAGAATAGTTAGTTTCAGAAGAAGTAGAAGAAGACAAAATACTAAGCAAGTTATCTTGAAAGTTGAAAATGTTGATAGTAAAGATAAGACTAAAGATTTGATTGGTAAGGAAATGATTTGGAAAAGTCCTTCTGGAAAAGAGATTAAAGGAAAAGTAAGTAATTTCCATGGTAATTCAGGAGCAGTTAGAGTAATTTTAAGTAAAGGTGTTCCAGGACAAGCTATTGGAGAGGAGGTCGAGCTAAAATGAACAATTATGATTTAGCGAGATTATTTAGACACCATGCAGAAACAAGTAATAATGGGACAGCGGATTTTTATCAAGGATTAGCAGGAGCAGTTGAAAAAGCTGGTTTTGAAGTTTATCCGGTTATTAAAGAGGCTCGCCCATTAGTTTTGAGAGTTGGAAATGGTTTAAGAATTGTAAGGTCTAATGGTCTTGGAAAATTGTTGGAAAGTGAAGAAGCAGAGCCTGATCCCAAACGTAGAGTGTTATTAATCGCAGCATAAAATGGCAACACTAAGAAAATTCAAATGTTATAGGAAAGTAGTAAGGGCTTATACTCGAAAGAGTAAGTATAAACCTAAAGCTTATGTTAAAGCAGTTCCGCCAAGTAGATTAGTGAGATATCATATGGGGGAGATTCAAAAGAAATTTAAGTATAAAGTAAGTTTGAGTACCAAAGAGAAGACTCAAGTGAGAGATAATGCTTTAGAATCTGCTAGACAGTTGAGTAATAGAAGATTAGAAAATAAACTAGGAAAAGATGGTTATTATTTTAACATCAGAGTTTATCCACATCATGCTTTAAGAGAAAATAAGATGCTTGTAGGGGCTGGTGCAGATAGAATGCAGACTGGAATGCAAAGGGCTTTTGGAAAAGTAATCGGGATTGCAGCTCAGTTAAAGAAAAATCAATCTGTATTTGAAGTTTTTGTGAATAAGTCCGGGGTAGAAGCAGCTAAAGATGCGTTAAAAGGAGCAAATCAAAGATTGCCGTTTGATTCAAGTATTGGGGTGACTGAACTAAAGAAAGAGTAATTATTCTTGTATGAAAAGTAAAGAACTGATAGGATAGAGATTAAGAATATTAAAGGGAAAAACTGATGAAAGCAATTAATTATTGCAGATACTTCTGGTTTTTTATTTATGGCAAGAGAGGATTATAATTTTGATTCTTTTTTGAGAGTGTTTGAGGCGATGCATGCTCAAGAGGCAAGATTTAATACAGAATTACAAAGGGGAACAAGGGAAGGGAGTATTGATCTTTATATCCCGAATAGTGTGGGGTGGTATAAAAAAGAATATATTTTTGGAGAGTAGAAAAGCATATTAATAACTAAATTTATTAAAATTTAAAAGATGGTGAATGTAGTCTGGTTTAAGGATCTGAGCAATAAAGATATCGATATTGCGGGTGGGAAAGGAGCAAGTTTAGGAGAGATGTATAATGCAGAATTACCTATTCCGCCAGGATTTGCTGTTACAGCTCAAGCTTTTAAGGAATTCTTACAAAGTCATGGATTAGATAAAAAAATCAAAAGTATTTTAGACAAATTAGATGTGGATAAAACTTCAGACTTACAAAATACTTCTAAAGAAATAAAAGAATTAGTAGTAAAAGAAGAAATGTCTCCTACATTGCAAAAAGATATTTTAGAAGCTTATGAAAATTTAAATGTAGATCCAGATTTAGTAAAAGCAGGTGGGGATGTTTTAGATTTAATTAAGGGAGGGAGAGGAAATGCATTGGTGGCTGTTAGATCTTCAGCTACTGCAGAGGATTTACCAGAAGCAAGTTTTGCAGGTCAGCAAGAAACTTTCTTGAATATTTCTGGGAATAATAAACTAATTGAAGCTGTTAGGAAATGTTGGGCTTCTCTTTATACCTCTAGAGCTATTTTTTATAGAGAGAAAAATAATTTTCCACATGAAAAAGTGTATATTTCGGTTATAATTCAAAAACAAATTAGTTCTGATAAAGCGGGAGTGATGTTTTCAGCTAATCCAACTAATAATAACAAAGATGAAATTTTAATTGAGGCTGGTTTTGGATTGGGAGAATCTGTAGTTTTAGGTATTATTAATCCTGATTTGTATATTATAGATAAAAATACTATGAAGTTGAAAACTAAGAAAATTATGAAGCAAAAAATAAAGATTGTTAGAGATGTTCAAAATGGAGAAACTGTAAAGAAAAAAATTCCAGAAGAAGAACAAGGGAAACAAGTCTTAAACGATGCTGAGATTGATGAGTTGGCTAAATTAGCTAAAAAAATTGAGGAACATTACAAAAAACCACAAGATTTAGAGTTTGCTATAGAGAAAAATAAAGTGTTTATTGTTCAATCAAGACCAATTACTACATTGGGAAAGAAAATTGAGAAAGGAGAAGACTTGGAAGGGGAAGTTTTATGTGAAGGTTTGAGTGCAAGTCCAGGAATTGGAGTTGGAAAAGTTAGAATTGTTAGAGATAAAGATAAATTAGATGAATTTCAAGAAGGAGAAGTTTTAGTAACTGAAATGACAGATCCTTCATATGTTCCAGTTATGAGGAAAGCGAAAGCTATAGTTACAAATGAAGGGGGTTCTTCATCTCATGCTGCTATTGTGTCTAGAGAACTTGGTGTGCCGGCTATAGTTGGAACGGAGAATGCTACAAGTCAATTAAGTGATGGTTTGTTAATAACGGTAGATGGAACTAGTGGGAAAGTTTACAAAGGAGAAGTTAAAGGTAAAGAAGAAACTGTAGAGATTTTAGATAAGGGAGAGGGTATTGAAACTAAAACTAAAATTTATATGAATTTAGGAGAACCTAGTCTTATTGATAAATATAAAGATTTGAATTTTGATGGTATAGGTTTAATGAGGGTTGAATTTATTATTGCATCTTATATTCAGGAACATCCTAAGTCTTTAATTAAAAAAGGACAAGGGGATAAATATAAAGATAAATTAAAAGAAGGTATTGCGAAAATTGCTAAAACTATTACCCCAAGACCAGTTATTGTGAGGTTCTCAGATTTTAAAACTAATGAGTATGAAGGGTTGGAAGGTGG
>CEPZ01088406.1_pt1 | contig 56882 bp, 68 predicted proteins | sample 530461 | NCBI WGS metagenome assembly CEPZ01 (sample SAMEA2620106, study PRJEB7988) | marine metagenome | isolation source: saline water (ENVO:00002010), including
TCGATATTTTAAGAAATGAGTTGCTATCAGTAGCGCTCCGCTACAATGAATTTTTTTTATTTTTTTAAAACACAAATGACCTGGTTCTTAGTTTTTTCCTACGTTTTGAAATGATTATATTAGAGCTTGGTACAAGTCTTGAAAAAGCTCCCTTGCATCCAAGGTTTCACTTATATGGCATGAATAATGAGAGTACCTGCTACTGTTATCTTTATCTAAGTCAGGTTGGCCTTCAGGTGAAAATACCAATTCAGAAATAGGCAAACATATAGAGTAGTGTTTCTTACTATCATCTACATACAAACTGATTCGACCATGATCGAACTCTGGATTATTTAATATTTCTTTTAATCCTTCAGTGATTTCTTCTTCAAAATCCAACAACCATTCACGCATTACCGTTCTCCATATTCCGACTACGTATATTGCTTTAATTCGTTGACAGCTTCACTTGCTGCTGAACTAACAGAGAACTCGTTTTGTTGAAACTCGTTATCTAGCTCACCACCAAGCCCCTCACACCACGTTTGATATTCTTCTCGTGCGACATCATCAGTAAAGCCATTAGCTAAAAAAATCGACTTCCAGTGTGTATATAAATATTCAAGTGCCATGCTAATTACCCATAACTTCTTGGTTGCCCTTTTTAGCGTCCCAATAAAACCAAACAACAAAAGTTATTGTGCTTATGATCTCTGAATATTGCTCAACATCAGACCATATAAGTGAGAGCAATGGCTGCGCCAAGAAAAGAAAAAAAGCTAAAACCATTAATCTAGGAAAACTGTTTAGCAAATTCATGTTTCCACCCTTGAATCATCCAATGCAGATAATCTTGTAGTGACTTTTTAACTTCATCATGACTTAAAACAACAGGTCTTTCATTACCGTTAAAAGACCATTCTTCACCAATCAATAAGAACTCTGAAAAAGTTCCTTTTGGACACATAAAATGACTTGGCGCTAAAAGACAAATCTCTCTAGGCCTAAGTCCAACAATAGCTAACAAATCTAAAATTAATTTATTACGGTATTTTAAATGACCATTCCGAGGGCAGTTTTTAGCCACTAGATGGTTGTAGTATTCTTCGCTTGTAAAAGGTCTATCTTTCAAACTGAACGCACATTTTAATAAAAAGTGCGTTCAGTATGGCAAATCAATTGTGTTCTATCAATCTTGCATGCACCTATGCCGCAATGTATAAGGCTTTATGGAATTCGAATAGGAAACGTTCAGGCATAAAAAAAGCCCCAAGAGTGCTTTTAAAAACCTTGTTCTTGTACAGACTTTAAATATGAAAATTGATTGGGAGTTAAACAATTAGAAGATAGTAATTGTTTAACTAAAATTGAAATCGGATAATTTGCTTCTTTAAGTTTATCTATTCTTTTTTTTAAGAAATCGCAATCTAAATAACGCTGATCACCAAGAAGATTTTCTAATGTGTTCAATGCCAAAACATCTTCATTAGTAATCATCCTCGCTGAATTGTCACTAACTAGGCTTCTATATTTAGATACTTCAAATTCACTAAAAATTGCTACATATACATATTCAACATTTTGATATAGAGAAAAATGAAATAGCTCATCATCATATAATAATTTTAATTTATCTAATTGAACAACATGAAATATATTTTCATCTAAATGTTTAGCTAAACTATCTAATTTATCATTGATAACACAATCAAATTCTAAGCTCTTTTTTTTATCAAAAAAAACTCTATGGATAGCAATGCGTTCATATACAGCCTTTGCTGTAATAAATCCTGAGCCAAGAATCACTTTAAGCCTTTGACTAGATTAATGTAGCTGTAAATAAGAATAGCAGAACTCTATCAATTACTCGTTCTTTAGTTTTCAAGTAGGAAAAGGACATTAAATAAACTAATCAACACAAACCAAACAAACGAACAGTGTTCGTTCGCTTTCTTGTGTTCGTTCACACGCTGAGATAGGATCAAGGTAACTACTACATTGAGAGTGCCGATATGACTACAGAAAACGAACAATCCAGTATTCAAGAACGAGTTAATAGCATTTGTAACGACCTTTATTCAAAGGGAACTAAGCCAAGTGTTAGGTTGGTTCTATCGATGCTTCCAAATGTCAGCAGTACAAGTACAGTCCATAAATATTTTTCAAACTGGAAAAAAGAACTCACAGCAAACCAACAGTCTCTTTACGACAAGTTGGGTTTTTCTTCAGAGTTCACTCAAAGTTTTATGAAAGAAATCACACGCTTTAGTGTAGAGGCTGAACAACGTTATAAAGAGCAAGCTGAAGATGCAAATGAACAACGCGATTTGGCTCTTGAAGATCTGGAGCGTTCAGAAGAGAGATTGCATAAACAAAATGCTCTTATAGGCCAGCTAGAAAAAGAAGTATCTGAGCTTCAAAAAGAACTTGCAACCATCAAGGCCGAAGCAAAAGCAGAATTACTCAAGGCCAATGAGTTAAATGAAGCACTCTTAGACAAAGAAAAAGAAACAAATTCAGCCGTTATTGCTGAACTTAGGCAGCAACTAACGCAATCTATTCAAGAAAAAGAGTTACTTTCTAACTCGAATGAAAATTTAAGAACTGAGTCCGCAAAAGCTAAATTAAAACTAGAAGGTAATCAGCAGTATGTTGATGAAGTAAAAGCACAGAACATTGCCCTGGTAGAAGATAACAAAGCATTAAACAAAGAGCTTTCAAATACAAACCAAACTTTAGCAAGTCAAAAGTCCGAATTAATCGGAAATGGTAAACTCATAAACAACTTAGAAGCTTCTATAAAAGATCAGCAAACACATATTAAATCACTAGAAAGAGATTTGAATTCACAGAGTAAAGAGCTCGCTACTATTAGTAAAACCGCAGCAAGCCAAGAAACGGAACTTACAGGCAATAATAAACTCATAAGCAAGTTAGAAACCTCTAACAACGAATATCAAACATACATTTCTTCTGCTGAAAGTGAGTTAGCCGAACTTAAACAAACTAATCAACAACTATCCAAACAGCTTGAAAATACAACAGAACAACTAAATAGATCGAACACGAACAATACTGAATTACGAAAAACCATTGAAGAACAGTCTTCGGTTATTTCTAAACTCACTAAGTAACATTAGAATTGCTAATACGATGCTATATTCAGTTATCATCGTGATAGGAAACGACAGGCATAAAAAAGCCCCGATCGAGGCTTTTTATGGGTGTCATTTGTCTACTCGCAGTTAAATAATATTAAAAAATATGAAATCTCAGCTACCTATTCGGCAGGTTATAAAGTTAACAAATGACCAATTAAATATAGGACACAAACACTATGCAATCAAATTACTATGGAAAACCTGCATAAGCACTATATCTAGTACCATTCGTCAGCTGACGAGGCACAATATATTGTGTTGGCTATTTTTAAGAATAACGACATGGGATAAGGCAGACATAAAAAAACACTCCGAAGAGTGTCTTTAGGGGGTAAGCAACTAAACCATTGCTCCACAAGGATGTAGCGCTTCATAGCAAATATCAGAAAGCTCGTCAGATGAATAAAGCAAATCGTCAGGAGTAAAACCCAGATCTTTAGCCAAATAACAAACTAGTAATTGCTTGGTATTGTACAACTCTAAATCGAATTTCTTTAATACTTGTTGATTATTACTAACAACAACTTCTGTTTCAGTAATTTCAATATTAAAAGGTTTGATTCTGTTGTTAATGGTATTTACATAATCCACAATACTTACGTTTTTCATAGTGTTTTCCTGCCCTTCGACTAGCTCAAGAATCTCATTTTCAGACATCCCAACTTGATCTTGTAAAAACCGTAGTTGTTCTTTCATGCCTTCATTATTAACTCTTGAAGCTAACCGTAAAGCAGCATCATCAACAATTGAATCTAATGTTGATGACTCAGCACCTAGTTTAAGTAGCTTATTTTTTAAATCGCTCATACGTGTTTTCCTTTATTCGTAAAATTTGGGAAAACACCATCCCCAAGGGAAAGCATTTCTCCCAAGGGGTTTATGTTGTCGGCAGCTCGAAAGCGCCTTTTAGTTATCATGCGATAGCTATAAGCCTCGCCGTTTAAATTCAAATGCAATATAGCATATTAATAATGTTGGAAACGACTGGCATAAAAAAAGCCCCGAAAGGAGGCTTTTTTTAAGAATAACGACATGAGGTAAGACAGATAAAGAAAAACCCCGTAGAAACGGGGTTTTATTTGTTTTAACAGACTTGTTACTTAATAAGTAAACGTTCAGCTTCTTGAATTGATTCAATAAGCCTTATGGCGTCAGACTCTTTGATCTCGCCAGCAAGCTCTTTCTCAGATAAAGCCCGTCTAAGGAACATGGCCGCTTTCTCTATTTCAGTCATAATTTTCTTCTACCCTTCGACTAATTCAATTTCATCACCGTTAAACGGGTTATTAACTGGATCATCATCGGATAACGTCATTATATAACTGCTATCCACACCAAACATTGCACCTGATTCACTATCTTTATAAATAGCCACTTCTACAGGAGCGTTAGTATTAGGATCAGTAACTGTGACTTCTGTGACAAAACAAGCATAATTCATACTGTTTTCCTTCATTGATTAATTTGGGAAAACAATCCACCAAGGGAAATATTTTCCCCTTGGGTTTTAATTTCAACGGTACGTAGCACCATTTATTTATCATGCGATGACTTAAAGCCCCGCATTTTTTCATTAGACTCAATATAACACACTAATAACATGCCAAGATCTAGGCATAAAAATTCTTTGTAGAGACTTAGAGTGGTTTGTACATGTACAACAAAAGGATCTATAAAAGCGGCAATTAGCTGCCTATATTTCATGAAGTGTTAATCATCTCAATAATTGAATAAAAAATATAATTAGTCTACTGTATAAAAACAGTCTAAAAACGTTGTGGCTTAGTTTTTGCTTTAGATTGCCTTTAACAAACCAAAAGGATAGTAACTATGTCATTATTTTTTTCTATTTGGGCTTCATTTATCTCTTTATTCACTTTCCCAGAAGAACCGATTACAACTACAATGGACACTGGCGGCATTATTATCAAAGATCCTAAGCCAGCAAGTACATCGATTGAAAAAATGGACACTGGTGGCATTATTATCAAAGACCCTAAGCCACAATAATTAATGTTCTGTAACAAAGCTTAATAAAGATAAACCAGCGAAAGCTGGTTTTTTTAGTATTATGAGAAAGCTATTCTCATTTAAGAAAATTAAAAAATGGACACAATTCAAAGTATTTACCAAACATTGCTAGTAATAACTCCTGGTTCTGACGTTTTTTCTCTCCAAATATTACTATTAAGTCTTTATGTCATAGCTTTAGTCTTCTCTATGGCTAGAGCACATAAAGACCAAGAACGTATAACTGACTTTTTGAGCACAATTACAGCGACTATTAAATATGCATTAACCGCTATCTTAGTCGAGATTTTTCTAGAATATGCAAGACATCCCGATAACATAAGCAATAATTTTGCATCCATTCAAAACATATATTTATATCTATTCTTTATTAACATCGCTTTTGTATTTATTCATTATCAAATTCATCTAAGATTTAGTTTTGTATATGGCAGGTTATATCAGGTAGTAAAAAGAGTTTTCCTATGGCATGGATTTCTTCACTTAATGATCTGGTTTAAATTTGTTGTTTTTAACATTCAAGAAGATTTGTTATTTATAGAACACTTTTATAGCTTTTTCGTTGTTTACTTAAATATCACTTTATTTATCGCAATGATAAAACCATCACTGTTAAAGCGTTTTTATTTAGAGTTAATTCTTGCACCGATGTACGCAAAAACATATCACTCCGTTGGACATGTCCAACGATAAATAACTAAGACTCCCTACATGCATAAGCGCACTCAATGCGCTTGCGCATGTAGGCCGAAGGCCGAAGCTAAACCATGTAACTATGAAGAAAGGTAGGGGACGGGCAAAAGAACGTTTCAGTTGGAACGCAGATTGCAATTGCCCCCCTGATAAGCCTAAAAACTCTCAGCATCTCATTTTTAATGAGATAAACGCATAAACCTACCGCACAATGAAGTCGTTTCACTCTTCTTTTATTCGCTTTTTTTCACTTTGTGAAAAACGCTCGGCTTTTAATGTTGTCGCGCAAGCGCTCCTCTTTTTATACGCCGTTTTCGTGTTCCACGAAAACGGCTGACCCCCCGCAACGTCACATCAAAAGCAGGGTGAAGTTGCGCCCGCTGCGCTCTAGGTCAGGATAACCAAACTCACCTAGAGCGCAGCGGGCGTGGGGGGGTCAGCCGTTTTCTTACTTATTTTCCTTTCCGAAAAATAAGCGTTTTTTTTTAAAGTAAAATCAAACCAAGAAACAACATAAAAAATGAATAATATGGAACTAAGAGACATCCAAAGGATAAGAAAGAGTGAAAGACCAAAGAGATCTAAGCTCTATAAACATAAAGCAGACATTATGCTGCTCAGAGATTCAGGAGCTAGTTTTGAAGATATTCGATTATGGCTAAGAAAAAATAAAAGGCTAAAAACCTCGTCAAGAAATATAAATGCTTTTTACAACAAGCACTGTGGGAAATCTGAAGAGTGAAGAAAAGCCTTAAAAACCAAGCTGACGCAATGCTAAAAAAACACAAGGCTTTTGGAAAAAGTAAAGCTGAAGCAAAAATGATCGGAAACACACAGTTCAGAGAATTTACCAGTGTTCGCTCTTATAAAAACACAGTGAGCACCTTGTCAACTATAGCTAAAAACATTGGAGTATCTCAGATCAAAGAAATTGATTCTGTTATGGCTGCTCAATATTTACAAGCAAGAAGAGAAGAAGTCTCTATTACTAAAATCTGCTCTAAAGAAAAAGATTGGGAAATTTTATCTCAAAAAACACTAGATGCAGAAAGAAAAGCATTAAGCGTAATGCTAGGTAAAGATCTTGAGCGAGTTTTTACAACTCAGGATAAACGTAAAGCTTCTCGTTCTTATACGAATGAACAAATAGAGAATATAAAGAATGCTCAGTCTCATAAGAACAAACTATGTACAGAGTTAAGCAGGGCTTCAGGATTAAGAGCTGTAGAACTACTCACAATAAAGAGAATAGATGAAGATACTAAATCAAATGCTAGAAAGTGGAGGGATGATAGATTTCATGGAATGGAAGGTGTTAGATATGTAGTGACAGGCAAAGGCGGCTTAAAACGAGAAGTTTTAATACCTACGGAACTTGCAAAGAGATTAGAAGAACACAGATTAGACGTACCAAAAAAAGTATATGATAGGGAAGTAGAAATTAAGACATTTTATGACCTTTCTGGCGGCCATAAATTTTCTGAAAGCTTTAGTGCGGCATCTAAAAGAACTCTTGGTTTTTCACATGGCGCTCATGGCCTAAGACATTCATACGCCCAAGAACGGTATTTAACGCTTAGGCATTTAGGAAAAAGCGAAAGAGATGCTAAAGCAATTCTTTCTCAAGAACTTGGTCACTTCAGACCACAAATAGTAGAGGTATATTTGCGATGATCACTCCAATTAGCGCAAGCTTAATAAGTTTAGTAGGGATGTGGAATGTAGCAGACTGCACAACAATGGAAATGAAAGAGCCTGCGGGAACAGCTTTCATCATAAAAGAGAATAGAGAACATTACTCAATGAATTTGCTGTTTGTGAATAACAGATTTAGCCGTCTTAAATCAAAAAAGGATGAGGTTAATAAATTCAACTTCGCAAATCAAAAATTCAAAATTGAACTTGAAGGAAAAGGAAAAGGATTAACTTTTTCATCTTGGCAAGCCGATGGACAAGCACTTGTGACAGATAACCTATGCTTTGTTAAGAAAAGTTAGTTGTACATGTACAACTAACTTGCCTGTTCAATTAATTGGCTTATTGCTTTCATTGTAAACTCATAGATAGGCTGCGCTTCAACAAAATCCCTGACCGATGCTACTTTAGTGTAAATCATAGCGAAAATCCCTAATACGCCAACAAATTTAAAGTAATAGCTAGAGACCATGCTTATTACTATTGAAACAAGATAAGCTACATAGCTTATATATTCATTACCTAAAAATGAGTTTATATCTTCTTTAAATAAAAGATATGTAAAAATATAAAGAACACTTAAATATTTCATATTATTTTCATAAAAGAAAAGCAGCTTACGCTGCTTTTTTCATCATTATACCAATCTCATATGCTAGTTTTTCTACTAACGTGTAAACGCCACTTTGCCCCATTAACTCATGAGAGCAGGTCTCACTTACATTTAAAAGTAAAGATTCATCTAGATCACGTAATCTAGCGTGCTCTAGCTTTGTGAATATTCTACTTTTATTTTCATCAGTAGGGTGTTGCAGATAGGGATCGCAACTCCCACACTTCGCGTATGATCTTCTAATTATATTCTTTAAGATTGTTTCACTACCGTCATGCAATGATCTTGAAAAACCTTTACCCTCGGCTAAATCCTTTTTCTCCTTCGAAATCAAATAATCGAAAGACTTCCATCGAGGTGAGTCCATCGGCACATCTTCTAAAACACTACTAATAGTTCTAATATTCGTCGATTTCGGAATGTTAGAAAAATCGTATTCAGAAATGAGCGTGGCAACTAAAAAAACACGTTTCCTAGGTTCAAAACTACCATAATCAACACCATTGAGGACTTCATAAGATACATTGTAACCAAGATATTTTAATCTGTTCTCAATAACAGCAAAGGACGCAGTATTGACGTAACTTCGTTCATTTTCTAACACCACAATCGTAGGTGTATTTAAACAAACAAAATTCAACACATCAACGAACGCATCTCCTGCATCAGCATCATCTTCTGGCTTGGCTAAAGACTTCTTAGAACGACCAGCAGGACTAACAGCAGTGCAAGGTGGTGAAGCTAAAAAGACATCAATCTGCTTATCTAGTCGAGTTAACACTAAATCTCGAACATCAGAACAACAGACTAGACAATCATCAGAAAGAAGTTCAGGCTGATTATCATAAAGAACATCTAAATATTTAGTTTCTCTTTCTACAATTAATTCAGCTTTAGAACTAAATCCAGCTCTATCCAAACCTTTATGCAAAGCTCTATCAAAAATACCAGCTCCAGCATAAAAAGTTGCAATTGATAATGTTGATTTATTACGTACTTTCTCCAAAGTTGAGGCTGCGCTGAGTAATTTACTCAACTCTAACGCTGCAACCTTTATTAACATTAAGCCTTTTTTGATGACAATCCTTAGTTTTTTTGCCAGAGGAAAAAGCTCTTTTAAAGTTTTTCCAAATGCATCAAAACAGTGACTATCTCTCAACTCAATGAGTGGTTTATACGTATTCTGGTTTCTTACTTTTCTTTTACTGATCAACAAAGAACCACTATCATCTAAAGCGGCCTTAAGAGTTGAACCATTAAAAGTTAAAGCTAGTTTTGATCCTGGTTCTCCAACAACGCTTAAAACTGATTGTTCTAACCAAACACGTTGATTACCTCGATTTTTACCGATAATAGTATTTATTAAAAATTGCATTGGTAATGCTCCTAAATTATGGTGGTCATAGACCCCAAGTTAAAAAAACATTTCCAACAGTTAAAAATTTAATGCTTAACTGCTTGAGTGATCCCTTGGATATTTAACATCATTACATCCTCAGATCGCTCTTTATCTACATCAACACCAAAATTATTTGAATTTGACATGAAATCTTTCATTTCTTCGTCGTTTGTTATTTCTTTGGCGCTCTCATAACAAATCCAGAACTTACCAACTTCTGAATAATAAAATCTTTTCATACATATACTTACTTTAAAAAAAGGAACTCTTAAAGAGTTCCTTTTGCTATTAGTGGTTTGAGTATTTGACTTCTACTCAATCTAATATCGAGTAGCTTTACTGTACTTCCTAACAAGTATTCTACATCTTTAGTTGAATCAGCAAGTATGGTGTCAAAGCATCTTGCCCTTCCTTCTTTGCTATACTCAATTGAATACAGGTTTTTTATGGTTTCTGCTTTTTTTAGATAATCACCAAGCTCACCGAAAACAGCTTTTTCTGGCATGACAGTCCAAGCATCATTATTAAAGATATTCATCTTCATCACACCGATGACATATCTACCATCTTCGAGATGAATTGACACCGTTTCGTCGGTGATATCGCTAACAATACCTTTCGTGCTGCCATAATAAACAATTTGAAAAATAGTTAATTCCATTTTTATTTCCCTTAAATATAAAAATTATGATGGTCAAAGACCCCAAGTAAAAAATCATAATCAGTATATCTAAAATAATGGTTTAACTTTTCCATTCTAGAAAAAGACTGCACCCTGTTGTACTTGTACAACAATAAAATTCCGAGAAGGGCAGGGAAGAATTAACTCCCCTGCATCTTAAGAAAAAACTGTTTAAAACAGTGCAGAAAATATCCGACTAGCATTTACGTTGCTTATACGTCAGCACTCGCTGAGAACGTCCATTTATCATTGTCCATCAGTTTTAAAAAACATATTCAGTATACCTTTGTGTATGCAAAAAAGTTGCACTTCTAATAAAAATAACCAATACTATATGTGTACACCGTAAAAATTTATTAACTAAGCACGATTTGCTTTGCTCAAGTAAACAAATGCTCTTTCAGATTGCTTGTTGACTTGCCACAAATAGCGCAAAAAAAAACTTAAAATTTTAGGAGGTCACATGTTTAAAACATTACTTGGTCATTCATTAGAGTTTGTTTGCGAACTTTTAGAAACAGACACAAAAGAACAAGATACATATTCTGAATATGAAAAACGTGAAGTAACTCTCGTTACAACTGACAACAATAACGTTCAGCAAGTTCTTCGTGACGTAAAATAAAAAAGCCACTAATAAATAGTGGCTTTAATTTGGCTTATTAAGCTAAACCGTGTCTTTTTTCTACTTCAACCATTGCATCAGACAAATCTAAACCAACATGTCTTCTCATAGCTGCCGCTGTTAAAAGAACCGAATCCGCATTTTTTACCATTCTACCAGCAACCCTGCACCTACCTTTCCATACATCACTCTCAAGAGAAAGCTCCATAGATAAGATATTATTTAAGGCACTGATAAGCTCTAAATGATCGTCACATTTAATGTAACTATCATCTGGATTGTAAAAATCACTAAGTGCAACACCAAGAGAATCGAGCCAAACAGCATAAGCTATTATTTTCTCTTCTCTCAACTTAGTTGCGGAGACTTTTTTATCAATTAAATCTTTAAATTCACCATCTAAGAATATTTTATCAAAGATGAGTTTCACAAACCTTTCCATATTATCTACTTTGAGCGATTTGTAGTTTTTATTAAAATTACTTTCCGTTACTTTTAACAAAGAACCAACAAACTTCTTAAATTGAGTAAGAGAATAAAGAAACAGGCTTTTTTTATTGATACTTGTATTTTCTTTATCTACCAATGTAGATAAAGCAGTCTCATTAATAAGCTTAACTATAAATTGATTAAACTCATTTCTGAGGTCATACAAAGAATTTAGAGATCCTGATACAGACTTAGTATTTGAGTTAATATCACAGAACATCTGCTGAGCTCTACGAAGACCTTCATCATAATAAAATACGACTGAAATAGTCTCCTCCTTCAACTGCTTTGACTTTTCAACAATAACCTTAGCTGCCGTAGAGCGATGTTGGCCATCAATGGCACAAACGACTGCATCAATAGGTATTCTAAGAACACCCAATCTGTTAGCTGTACCATCACCGCTGACAGGATCAAAGAAAACCTGACTATCGACCGATACAGTAATAGTAGGTAAGACATAATCATCAGGATTGTCTAACACATATTGAGAAATATCGTTAGCATGACTCTGATTGATTTTTCTTTGCGCTCTCAACTCTGGAGGCAAGTCAGCATCCGTAAAGCTTAAGAATCTAGTTAAAAACTTAAGGGGTACTTGAGCTATGTAATACTCTCTACCAGCTTGTATACCTTTCACCGCTGGAAAAGAGTATGTACACTCTTGAGCTGAAGCTGAAAAGCGCTCAATATTACTATTGAGTTCAGCTTTCTTCTTTGCTCTTTCTTGCCTTGCCAGCTCTCTAGCTTCTATCTCAGCTCTTGCATCACCTTCAAAACGTTCAACCCAAGCATCAAAAGTCAAGGCATTCCCATATTCATCTTTTAGATGATGCAGTTCACCTTTTACCTTTTCAACCGAGTCTCCAGCCTCAATAGCATCGAGCACTCTTACACAGCTAAAAACCTCATAGCGTCTATTAGACTCTACAACAGCTCTGTGTGCCAGATCAGGGTATAATTTACCTTTATCTAACTTTTTACCTGCTGTTACTGCTGATATAACTATCTGCTTGCATTTTAGCGGATTCTTACTCTCTTTCGAGGCAGTCTGTTCAGCTACATGCTCATCATTATGAGCACCTATAACCTTACCGAAATCGCCCGTTGACTCAGCAAGAACTCCGTTAAAACCGTCAATATTTAGTCTATAAAACATGTTGTATTCCTCTATATTAGGCAAACAACATGCCCAACGGCATAGTGTTTGCCGTTGGCTAAAATTATGATGGTCTAAGACCTCACGTATAAATTAATTTAAATATACACAATTAGTTTTATTGAAATTCAAGCGTCAAAAAAAAACCTCGCAAAGCGAGGTTTAATCAAAAACATAATGCAACTCTTTACCTTCGTGATTGATGGTAAGAGGTGTCTTATTACCATTCACCCCAATATGCAAAATACGACGAGTTTCTTCACATCGAGTTTCATAAGCTTGTTTGAAACCATTGGACAAGTAAAAAGGCATAGAATCCACTTCATTCACAATGATAGATTGAAGTCTAACAACTTCAACATAATCTGGAAGTTGAGATAAGAAGCGCTTGAGCATTGCAGTACCAAAACCCTGCCTTCGCAAATGAATCGGCACATAGAATTTGTGCAAATACGCTCTTGTACCGTCGATTTCAAAATCAAACCACGGCTCTTCACTAAACAAATCTTCGAAACCTTGCTCAATCTCTATATCATCAGAAAATAAAGACTTAAGTTCATCGACTGTTTTACATGTAGCTTCGCTGACACCATACAATCTAATGGGAGTTGAACGAGGATAAACAAGTTTAAAATCTATCATCTGATTCAAATAGTATTTACCTTGTTTTGTCCTGGTCACTACCCAAGTTTTATTTTGGTTAAAAAAGCATGGAATAAATGCAGTAAACGTTTTCATAGTATTACCTTAATTTTTTGGAAACACTATGACCAACGGCACAGTGTTTGCCGTTGGCTAAATTTTGATGGTCTAAGACCTCAATATATGTTGTATATATAATACATCTAAAAACAATCAATATTTTTAGACATAAAAAAAGCCTCACGAAGAGGCTTTTTTGGATCTTGTTTTTACTAACTTACAACAGTTAACGTATCCAAATCATTCATTAGACTTGTATTGTCTATATAAAATTCTTTGGAAGCATGACCGCTCTCTTTTCTAAGATGTGATTCAAGTGCCAGCTCTGCAAGCATCTTACTTGCAGCAGTCACCTTTCTTACCTGTATCGACTCACCTTCAAAGTGACCAATACAGAGGTAATCAAGCACCCTCTTCTTAGGTTTTACGTTTGAGTTTTCGATTAATTTCATAAATTTAATGCTGAAATCATCAAAGCGCTCATAACAATATGAACATTCAACCATCCCTTGTATAGTTTCGAAAATATGATGTTCATCAAAACCTTCTACACTTTCACTTATTAACTCTAATTTTACAGGATAAACCTGCTCATCTGTCGTATATAAGCTACTAAAGTGAACAAAAGCTTCAACTATCGTATTACCGTAGATTATTTCCACTAAATACTTTTTACCGCACTCAAAACTTTGTTTGCTAAACTGATTTTCAAAGGATGAGTACTCAACAATAAAATTAAAATCGTCATCGAAAATGTAGCATTGGCTGCTCAAGTTAAAACTTAATTCACCTTCTATTGTATCTTTATGTCTCAATTGGAAACTAATAGCTTTATCTTTATTATCCCTGAGATAGCTTACATATTCTAACAAACCAACTTTATTGCCTTCGATTTCGTAAGAAGTGTTTACATTTACTTTAAACATGATATTTCCTTAATGATTTAAGGCGAATATCATGCCAAAGGCGTAATATCCGCCATTGGCTAAAATTGTGATGATCTAAGATCTCACTGATTAATTAATAGGTATTCTACACAAAGGAAAGATTAAAAATGTGAGTTAGAAAAATTTGGTTGTTGTACATGTACATCAACCAAACTTTTTTTGGATAGCTAAAAATTCTTTATATTTGCCCTTTCTTCTTGCCAGACACTCCAACGCTAGCACCACTACAGGCTTTATTTTGCTGTCGCCATTTACTAAATTATCAATTTGCTTACACTGATGCTTAGTGAAAGCATACCCTAATTCCTTACCTAAGCTTTGGTTTGTAAAACCTAACAGGTCTCTAACTGCTACCAGCTCTTTATTTGTCATATTGATTTTTCTATTTTCTATTTTCATCTAGTTTATACAATTAAAAGATAAACATAAAAGAGTTAGTAAAATCATGACCTGATATTTACGAGCAAATCCTCACCACAATCAAATATAACGAACTTAATTATTGCCAAACATGTTACTTACAACCTCATTCCACCCAAGACCATAAAAGTCAGAATCACCAACACTATCTACAACTGGCTTAAGAGAAACTGGTTTACGGCTTTGAATTTCTTTTTTTGCATCTCTTTTTCCAGCATCGAACTGAAGCTTTTCTTCACGATTCATAGTTAAACCTTAATAAAAATAACAGACGGTCAAATGGTAGTAATTATTTCTACAAAACACAAGTAATTATTACTACTTGAATGCAAAAAAAAAGCTGGTAAACCAGCTTTTTTTTAAGACTTTAATTTGAAATCGTATTGATATTCATTAAGTACATTTTCGTTTATTTCTATTGCGGCTTGTAAGAACTCACCAAGCCAAAACAAAACGTCTATGTTATCAATTAAATCAATATCGAAGCGCCCACTCAAAAGAGGGGTATCAAATCGGTTTAAAATACTGAAACAAGATGTTGGATAATCCTGAACCTTGAACTCACCTTTACTTATAGTATTGCCATGCGTAAAAGTAACTTCTAAAGTGTCACCTTCATCTATAAACAAGCTCTTGAAAATAAAACCTGAAACATTAAAAACTTCTGAGTCATTACTCTCTATTGAATGTTCCAGCATTTCAGTGAAACGACCTTTATAGCGCTCAAGATCAGCAACACATGCGCTGTTATGTTCCTCATCATAAATGTCGTTATCTCTAAACCAATCGATTAAGCTATCAATCAATTCAATCGCGTTGTTATTCTCAGCAAATACACCTTGATCATCTTCTATATAAAAAAGTGCCATGTGGCCTCCTTAAACTCAGCCACATAAACCGAAGGTTAATGTGACCTTTCGGTTAAATAAAGTTAGATGGTCATAGACCTCTGTTGTTATTACTACAAGATAAACGATTTCTGACAATAAAATTTGATAAGCAAAAAAAAACCTCGCTAAGCGAGGTCGAAGGGACTTAACATATCGGGAACAATTAAATAATACACGTATTAACACCCTCAAATTTTCAATCTAAAAAAAAAGCCTTTAAAAAGGCTTTTTTAAGTCGAGAGATAGTAAGTTTTTATCTACTGCCATCGGTAAAAGATAATTTAGAGTTAGTTCCAAATACTTTTTCCGATTTTGAACAATAGTTAAATCTTCCGCTTTTATTCCAGTGAAAGGGCTAAGACTATTAATAAGTCTTGTTTCTTTTTCACAAAGTTCAGCAAGTGCACACAAAAAAGGACACTTACCATTTTCAACAGAAAACCCCTCTTCATGCATTCTTAAAAGATGGAAATTGTAAATCTTACAAGCAGTTTCATCATCTGCTAAGTAGACATCTGAAAAAGTGGTGATCGACCTAGAAACATGATCAATCGACCTCGGACTATCTAGCCTTACTTCAGTCTGAGGCTTAAACTTTATAAGCGCTTCAGCCTCAACTTTTTCATTTATAGGCCTAATAACATCAACAAACGCTCTTTGCATTACAACTTCTTGAAGCGAAGTTAGAACATTCTGCGGAATCTCGAATTTTAGTAGTTCTAAATTTATCATGGCATTTCCTTAAATTAAGACAAACGCCCCAAAGGCGTTGTTGCCTTTGGCTAAATTATGGTGTTCTAAGAACCCAATTTGATAATTGAGTTCACTATACATCAAGGAAACTCTTAATTTTTTATTTCGAAAAAATTGTACATGTCCAACACAAATAAAAATTAAAAAAAAAGACCAAAAATGGTCTTTTTTATTCACTTCATTCAATGGTGGGCTCTTAGCCACAAACTAATATTAACAAACTAAAAACCTAATATTTTAAACTTGGAAAAATAAAGAGCTCTAAGCTGCAACTCCATCTGTTTGCATTTCAAGTTCAAAATCATCAGGCTGCAATGGCTCACAAGATTCAGAGCAGAAGCTAGGATCTTCTTCTTCAAACACACTTAAATCTTCTATATAACTATTTAAGTCATCGAGATTAAGTTGTTTAGCAGTTAATATGACCGAATCAATAGATAATTTTCCTCTATAAATTACACCTTGATCAAAGTTTTGATTTGGTAAAGTTCTAACATCAGGAGACATAATAACTTCTCTGAATTTATCAGCTAACTCAGGCTCATGCTTCGCAGCAGCGTAAAGTTTGGCGGCAGCTTTTTTTATACAAAAAACACAATTACCTAAATAGTCAGGAATACCAAGGTCAAACGGTTGCTTAGACCAAAAGTCATTTACATTTGACTTGGTAAAGCCAGATATTTCAGCTAAATATCTGATTGGCCTTAAGACTTTTTTATCATCAAACATATCTATTGTAGCTTGATAATGCTTTAGTCTTGCTGGCTCATCACACCTTATGCCTAACCACGTTGTATAATTACCTTTTCCAAAAACTTCATCACAGTATTTGTCATGAGGCTCAGTTTTCATCCTTGATGTACATCGAGGAGCATTTATTGTTGGCAAACCATATTTCTTTACCATATCAATCCACGGTTGAAGGTCTGGTTTTAAATCCTCTAATGGTATTTTGGTGTAACTCACACCAACACCCATTTGCTGATTAACTTTAGCTCTAATACAAGTTAAGTTAATTCCCCAATGCTTAACAACGTTTCTGATAAATTCATATGTTTTAGGATGCTCAAGTCCAACATCCATAAATATGTAATGGACATTCCAACCCTCTTTTATTCTTTTTTGCTCCATCAAATGAACTAAAAAAGCGCTTGTCCTACCACCTGAAAATGAAACTACATGGTGCATACATTGTTACTCCTAAATTTTGGGAGTAACACCATTGGCTACTCGCCAATGGCTAAAATTATGATGGTCTAAGACCTCATGTAATTGATTAATTAAAGTATACGTGACTTTTGGTAAGTTAATTTCTTATTAAAAAATTTCCCCATTTAAAAGCGATGCTTTTTCAAGCAAAAAAAAAGACCAAAAATGGTCTTTTTTATTCACATCAATCACATTTAATAATCAACAGATTTTAAATCTCAACTAGAAATCGTAATCACAGGTTCTAGTTCGTCACCTGCATGACATTTAGCAATTAAAGTTTTAAGTACGGGTTTGATTCCACCCGATGGAACTCTTAAAACTTCAAAAGTTACATCATCGTTTCCTGTTGAGTTTTTAATTGCTAACTTTAGCATTGTAAAAACGTCCCAAAGCCTGCCAGATTCATCCTGATAAGTACGTTCAGTTTTGTTATTCCATGCAATAACATCATTGAAAGCTTCACTTGTAAAAGCAACTGGATAACTTATTCCAGCTTCTTTTCTTTCAGGCCAATCAGTAACATCTACCAGAAAACCATCTTCAATTGCTTGAGATCTGGTATAAACTGAAACAACATTACCGAATAGGTCATCTTGTAAAACATCAACCTTTTCATCTTTAGCATTTTCGTCAAACACCTTAACAAGATCTTTTGCTATAGCTGACTCCAAAGATTCAGAATCATCCACATTTAAAGCATCAAGACCACAGTCAGGTATCTCACCACTTGTACTTTGAGAAACAGCAATTTTCTTCACCATCAATTCAAGACATTGTTGTTGCGCACATTCAGCATAACCGAAATAATGAACATCAACGTCTTGCTGCTGGCCTATTCGAAAACTTCGCATTCTAGCTTGCATCAAAGTGTAGACGTTATAGCCAGTTTGAAGAAAGGCAATGGATGGGAAATCTAATAAATCTAAACCTGTTTTTACTAACTCAGGATTACAAATTAAGACTTCACAACCTTTTTCGACTTTATCAAAAATCCAATCTTCTCGCTGCTGTGTTTGAACAGTACTCTTAAGTACATAGGTTGTTAAACCTTGGTTTTCTAAGTGCATTTTCAGATATGATGTTGTATCTCTCTTACCTGTAAATGTTGTATAAACCAACGTCCTTCTACCTTTCGACTTATTCTCAAGACATAAATCCAATAAAGCCCTTGTTTTTGGATCTAAATCGTCATTGCTTATACTTTGTTGCGCATGAGCTATGACATATGATCTGTCTCTCGGATGAGTAACTGTGTAACTTTGGTACGCTGTATCAGGATAAGCCATTAAAGCTGCAAAGGTTGCTCCAAGTAAACTTGTATCACCTTTAGCTAAGGCCTTTCTCATTTCTGTTATCAATGAATCTGAAAAAGAGTCATAGATCTCTTTAACATCACCATCCATATCTATCCAATGAGTATGCTCTGTGAACTCAGGCAAAACTGCTTCTTCTATATCTGACAACCTCATAAAGACTGTGTATGGAAGAATATGCTTTACAATAGCCAATGGAGCAAATCCTGGTCTTCTTCTCGTTGATACAGAAACGTTATTTGCATTAGACGTTTTTAATGATGATTCGCGTGACTTATATACAGTCTCTAATGAGCCATACATTTTCAACCAATCCATTGCCGCACCTTGTAAAGAACCATGCTTATATGCGAACTTTTCATCTATTAATAACTTAGGCATTAAACGCCATAATAGATAAAATACATCATCTGCATAACCACCCATCAAAGTTCCCGTTAAGCAAAGCGCTTTACGTACTTTATTACAAAGTACTCCCATCGCTGCACCTTGAGCTGTACCATAGTTTTTGTACTCATGTCCTTCATCAACAATTAAGAGATCAAAAAAGTTATTTGGTAAATATCGCTTTATAAACTCTGTTGGCTGATAGCCACCACTGCCTAAAGCAAATTCTAATGAGGAAAACGCTTTTTCCATTCTGCTGGCTTTTTTCTCTGAAAAAAAGAAATCACCTTCAGGTGTCATTAAATTTACCAATTCCATATGGTTATCACTAAGTGTTTGCTGAATAAACTCTTCACCAAACAAATCAACTAACTTAGTTGCCGTTACATTACCAATAAGCGGAATCTTTCTAAGCTCCTTGATAACACGCTCTCGATTGTTTAATGGCTTATTTGGATGTTCAAGACTCCAAAGAGGCTGTTCACATTCAAAACAAGCAATTCTCCGATCTGTTGGAAAACTATCTGGTGTTAAAACTATTTTTTCATCTTTGACCAAAGTGATCACTTCTTTACCACAATTTGGACAAGTGCAAATATAGTCTTTTTCAACCAAACCATCATCAAGCGCCTTAGCTTTAATCAACTTCTTTGTATAGGCTGGCTTCCAATGAAAACCCATGCGCATCCGAACACGACCTAAAACAAAAAACTCCATTACATCCGTGTCTTCCTTTTTGCCAATTAAATCTCGTAAAGCAAGTAACTTCGCAAGAGAATCAGCACCATTTAGAACTGTAACTTTTGTATCTTTACCGATGATTTCCTTTATTTCTCTCCTCCATTTATAAACCAAATGAGGAGGTGAAAGAATTAGGAAACGCTTGGCTAAACTTTCATTTGCTAAAAGCGCTGCGATACAAGTAGCCATCTGAGTCTTACCCGTCCCCATATCGGCATTTAGAATAGCCGCGGGGGAGTTCTCATCAACTAATAGTTTTACAACTGCTTGTATACGCTCCTTTTGAGCAGCAAAAGGAGGTCTTGGTAAAGCATTCAAGTTACGATCTCTGATACTACAATCAGATGTTTTTCCTAAATAAATTGGACTTAATTGATTAATAACCGATTTTTTAATTGAAGAACCGAATTGACTCATGAACTCGTTAAGTTTTATTTCTTTCATTTCTTTTCACCTAATTGGATAAAAGAAATCACTCCCCCCCAAGGGAATGATTTCCCAAGGGACGGAAGTGGAAACACCACTTATCTGATTACAACAACTTCGCCAAAATTAGCGCTATTTGCTGAAAAGTTTATTCCGACTATTTCAGCTTCATACTTTTCAACTTCACGTGTAATAAACTCATGTTGAACTTCACCATCACCGGCATCGTATGAGTTGGTTTCAGAGGATTTCTTAATGACTTTTCTAACACTACCTTTAATAAGGTATTGTTCGTTTCCATCATCGACAAAACCACTGACACAACCTGCTACTACTGCCATAGCCATATGCCAAGATGATGGCATCATTACTGGCTTCGGTGCGGCTCGACTTCTCACATCAAAAAGTGAGTCAAAATCAGACCATAGAAGATTTGAGTTTCTCTGCATTTCTTCTTCAACCAGATCTTGAGTAACACTGAACGTATGAAACCTTATCGCTTTTTTCTTAAAAAATGGCTTTAGTCTGTATGGCCGTTCCGCTAGCTCAGGAATAACAGGAATTGAATCAATGTTATTCCTGGCTTCTAAAATAGCCTTAACTACATTCGACTTAGCGCTATAACTTTTTCTTTTTCTTCCGAAAATAATAACTTGCTTATATGTTTCGTCAGCAGCTTTAAAGATCTGGATGTCTTCAAAGTTTCTAGCGATCCTTTCTGCAAAATTTTTGTCTAAAGAAGAATATTGTAAAAGCATAATGCTTAAACCACCATTTCTTAAAAGACCAACTGTCGTTCTAAAAAACTTTTTTTCTAACCTCTTCTCACCAGCATGCATTACAGTACTGTCAGTTACCAAATCACCATAAGGTGGATTGAATAACATTAAATCGAAAGCATTGTTTTCTATAGAAGTTTGAAAATAGTCACTATGTAAAACTAAGTCGGTACACGACTCAGCTAACTTCGCACGCTTTTTGTCAAGCTCTACACCATAACTTTCAACTTCACAGCCGTTCAATGCATTCTTTATTTCAGAAAGCGCATGACCCTCTCCAATAGAGGGATCAACAATGCGATAAAAGCCCGATTCAAAATCCAAAAAATTTAAGATCCTAGTAATTGAATCTATATCTGTTGGATAAAAACCTTTCTTTGCATAATTGTGCGCTATTCTTTGAAACATAAGATTTGTAGCCATAAAACACCTCTGCCCCTAGTGGGGCTTTAATTATTTAGTTAAAGTCCCACTAACAACAAGATGACTGATAGCGTCTGCAAGTTCCTCAAACGAAGGTAAACATACTTCTAGTCCGTTAACTTTGCCACGAGCTTCGAGTTCTTTAATCCACTCGCGCTCTTTGGCTATTTGAAGGAATAAGCTTTGCCATTTATCAAGCAGAGGTATCTTTGATACTTGTTTAATAGCATTCCAAAGCTTTAAGTTAATCGATTTATCGGTTTCGGTGATCGGATTAAATAAAACATAACCACAACCATCCTCTGCAAATTGCGGATGTAATTTCTTACTACTCCAAAATGCGTGTAAACCTTTAAATCTAGCTGACTCAGGAAGTCTCTGAGCATTCTTTTGTGACAATTGAGAAGCACTAAAAGTAAACTCCTCCCCTTCACAATCGATAGTGACAGATTGAATACTACCTTCAGTATTAGGTGACAAGCTCAATTTAGCCGCTAATTCTTGTAAGCTTGAATCATTACCAATTAAACTTACAAAAACCGCTTGGCCAAACTGATCCTTAACAACTGCATCGCAAAAAATTCCAAAAAAACCTTTTACTCTATACATCTTCTTTCTCCCACGTTAAGGAAGTGGGACAATAGATGTAACCAGCTCCAGTTTTATTGTTTAAAAGTTTGGATATAGCAGCAAGCCTTTGACGATCAGAAACAATGTCTTCATCAAGAAGTTTTAGCTCAATTTTTCTAGGCAACTGAGTGACACATTGAATATCATCACCAAAGTAGTCACCGAAAGCTTCGTTAAACAAATTACTTTTAGTTACTTGTTTATTTGCCTTAGGCTTCTCAACTTTGGAAGAGTTAGATTTAGCGTTTTGCGTTAAAAGCTGTTGTTTGCATTCAGCAAGCTCTCTCATCAAATCTTCGACTTTCTGTTCTGTTTTTGCAGCGTGTACTTTTCCCTTTTCAGCCAGTTCAAAAAGGTTATTAGACTTGCTAACTTCCTCCTCAAGGTCTTGCTGAACTGAAAAAAGTTTATTTTGGCAAGCATCTAATTCGATACGTAGCTGAGAATTAATTTCTTCGTGATTCTTTACAGATTCATTAGAAGACTCTAATGAAGAAACCAACTCTTTATGCTTCGCACTGAGGTCAATTAATTGATTGTCTAAACTCTCAACTTGACGCTTTAAGTTCAGATTCTCATTTTCTAGTTTGTGATTCTGATTATTGAATACACTAGGTTCTAGGGGTGGATTCCCTTCATAAATAGCTATGTTTGTAAAAATAGCTCTAAATGAAATACGGACACCTCCCGTTCTTCTACACACATGAGTATGGTTAAACACTCTGTGTATAGTGAAGTCTCCAATGTAATCTCCATCCTGGTAATCATTGATCCATGAATCAATAACTTCCACTGTAATAAATGGAAATACAATTTCACAAACTTTGAAATCACCTCTACTTCCACTTTTAGTAGAAATATTCACTCTGCCTCTGCAAGTTAAATCTGTTGCGTCTGGTGTCATAATAAATCCTGTATTAACAGGGACATTCAGACACCCTAAGGCATCTATAATGCCCATAGGGTTTTAAAGTATGGTAGCTAACAGCTCCAAGTAAGATATAGAGTTAATTTATCAGATGAGATAAGAGGAAATTCAGCTATTGGAAAAAATGCAGAAAAGTGAACAGTACACTAACAAATTTGTACATGTACAATTTTGTTAGTACTGTTCATTAAAAATAGTACTTAAAAAGTGCAAATAACTTTGAGTTGAAGTGTAATCAAGTTTGCTAGGGTTTATACCACTTATTGGCTGAAGTAAATCCATTAACTTGGATGAAGCCGTTCTATAAAGTTGATCAAATTTAGCATAAGGACACACTCCTTTTTCGACTTTATAGGGTGACAGTTTGTAAATTTCTTCTAGATATATTTCGAAAAACTTATCTTGCTCAGCATCATCAGCATGAATTAATTCACTTATATCTGTTATAAGATCCCCAACATTAATATCTAAATCAGAAAGATGGTGTCCACGTGAGTAAAATGGAGCGTATCTAGGTTTAACTTTATTAAACGCAATACTCATTGCTTTATCTTTATAAGGAGCAATATTTTTTAGGTTCTTTTCACACTGAGAGAAAGAATCAAACGCTATCTTCACGTCTTCAGGTAGAATCAAATCCTTTAATTGCTGTTTCTTTGCTTCTTGCATTTTTAGACCCGTTTTTAAGAAGTTAGCCTCAGTTTAACAACTAAAAACAACCAAAAATGACCACCGAGAAAAATAACACTATACCTTAAGTATTAATTGATTCAGAGGAAGGTATCGACGGTAAAGTTAATATTAAATGAATACCGTTCAAGAACATGCATATATTAATTTCATTAATAACGCGAATAAAATGTGGACAAAACAAGTTTTGACACACAATTTAATCAAGCTTATACAAGTTCTCACGGTAGTAGCAAAATTATATTTTGTGTTGTACATGTACAAAAAAGCCTGCAAAAAACAGGCTTTAACTTATCCACAGAAATGGTGGATAACCTTGTTAAAAACAAATCTTAACTAGGTTGTGGCGGTTTACCCTTCATTTTGTTCGCCACTTGCTTACCTCCTTTGGAAACTTTACTTGTTGCAACTCCTTGCATATTTTTTCCACCATTCTTAGCATCACTACCTTCAGATGATCCTGGTTTATCCGCAGCAGATGCCATTGAAGTTACATTAAGGCCAGCAAGAGATAACATTCCAGTTAAAATAGATGGGAATAAAATAAACATAAGATCAGTAAGAGATGTACCAACTAATGCAACATTTGGATTAGCAATTATATTTAAATCAACCCCCTCCCCCAACACTTCATCAACAAAGCTTTGTTGAGTTAGAAGAGTTAATTCCCACAAAAACGCCCAAAAAACCACACTAAATAAGAAAAAATAGAAAGGAACTACAAACTTAAATGAATAACTAGATGCAACACTGGCAATTGGTGCTACAGCTATTATCATCATTAATGTAATAGCTTTTAGTATTGGAGCTGCAAGTTGTATAATACTTGCACCAGAATAACTAGCAAAAGCACCTTTCATAGTGCCGACTGAGCCAGCGAAACGAGCCAGTTTTTCATTAGCAGTTGATACAAATCCGTCTGAGCGCTCACTATAATCAGTAACTTTCTCAGCATTGGCAATGCTACTGATATTATATTCATTAAAATATGCAGCTCGAATAATGGCGTCTTCATTTGCTCTAATGTCACCACCTCCATATATGGATGCAATATTAAAAAACTGTTCAACTTTATCTTCTGAATATGCTTTTACTAGATTGTCTAATAAATCTTTTCTTAAACCTTTTGCTCCACCTGAAAAATAACCGCTAAAACCATCTCCAACCCCATTCCACCATTCTTGACAAGTTGGAAAACCACCTTGTGATTGAATATCAGGATTGTTTTGCCAAGAAGAAATGTTTTTATTATTTGGTGACTTTTCATAACCTTCTAGTAGAACTTTTGAGTAGAAGCCTTGAGAAGTGTTTCCATAGTAACTTGGATGAAAAAAAGCTGGATTACCAGCCCATGCAACTTCACCATCGTCAGGATCAGCTATCCAAGGCATACCCAAATCTTTATTTCTGATTGCTAAAACTTTAGCTGGGTAATAACAAGTCTTTAGAAATGCTCTTGTTTGGAGTAATAAATCAGGGTCTATGATTACAGCATCCATTATTTCAGCGTTAAAAGCAGTAATATTGATTGCGCATGGTAGTCTATCGACGGACTCTAAAGTTACACCTGTTGCTAAGTTATAGATAAAGCCTAATAAAGCTGGAAATTTCAAATCATAACCTGAAACACTTGCTAAAACATTTCGAACTTCAGAAGTTTGATAGCCTTCAGGCTCTTCATCGAAGTATTTTTTTGTTCCATCTAACTCACACATTCTAGTGTAGGTTTTCATACCTGATATTTTATAATCAATGGTCGGAATAAAAGTTAGTGATATACATATGAACATCACTAAAAACCTAACTTCCATTTTCCTTTGTAAGGATGCTGTTCTTCCTGAAGCTATTGAATCGCTCATTTCTGTCAAGATGACCATGATAAAAGGCAAGTAGACCAGACCAGTATCGAATAGAACGTTATATAAAATGTTGTAACTGAGGAGACCTGTAGATATAAAATAAATATCAGCAATACTTGTAAAGTTCATCTATAAGCTCCTTGTTGTCCATGTGACAACTTCGAGACAAACAACTATTGAGAAAAAAAGGCGTCGCTGGGATTTTATAAAAATAGAGCGCTCTGAATCATGTATGAAATAATCGACTAATTGAGGCCAATATAACCAAACAATAAGTAAAATTAGGTATTTAAAATAATTAATAACCAAGGAACTGTTTTTTAAAGCTTCAAAAGCAGATGGAAAGATCGGAGCAAAGATATAAATAGCTAAAAATATTAAGATAAAACCAGCAAAAAAAATACCGACCTTGAAGCTAAAAGATTTCAATTTATCCATCATCTTAGTTCTCTCCTCGACCAGTAACACGGTTCAAATTATCAACCATACCTTTCGTAATTCGAGAGTTACTTTGGTTAACGTCGACGCTCTTTCTAAGCTTAAACCTATCTAAAAGCTGAACAATAACATCTCCCTTAGCAGACGCTTTAAGTTCTAACTCTTCTTTTAACATACGAATTTCTTCGGAAATTAACTCTAAGCGCTCATCAATAATCTCCTTATTCATAGTGACACTTTGAAACTTTGGATCGGACTTACCTGCTAATAAAATTCTCCTAGCTGCAATAAGTTTGTCAACGACCTTCATTAGAGCTAAATCATCGCTTATTCGAGATATAAAAACACCTCTGTGAATTTGCTCATCTCTTAAAGCAAAAATCACATTTTCGTCAACAAACATATCATTAACGCTAACGCTCAAAAGGTCATTTCTATCTGGTATTCTTGTACTTTCAACTATGTCTGATAGCTTTTCAGAAATTGACAATGACTCTGAAGCAATATCTTCATAAACGCCAACACCCGCGACCTCCTCATATTGGACACATTTTTTGCAAGTACCATATTTGACTATACCGATAGTCTTGGTTATCCAATCTTCCGCATCACTGGAGTCTTTAAAAACGTTCTTTATCCAAGGTTTAGGCTCATTAGGTTTTGTTATTTGCTTTAAAGACTTTTCATACGCTATTTTGATACCAGCCTTAACTACATCCTCAACAGGCTTACATGGATTAGACTTTCTTTCACCACAAGTACCGCCTCCATGTTTAGGTACACCAGCCTCACCTTTGCTTTCACCTTTTTCATTCATTTTTTTTACAATATCAGTCTCTTCTTTATCGGGATCTGACATTAATGAACTAGAGAACTCATAATAAGTGGATTCATCAATCAGTGCGCCAAATCCATTAGCTGAGAACTTTTCACTCATGGACTGGCAAGATGCAATAGATAAATTAAAGAGCTCTTCACCTTTAATAATGCCGTTATTTATCATTTCATATAAGCCTGGGTCCATTCTTTGTATCAACAAAAGAGGCAATGAAGTTGCAAAGCCTTTCATTGCATTCACGGCATCTCTTTGTAATCGGTTAAATTGACTGTCCAAATCATTCATTAAACCTTCGACACTAATACCCGCATCAAAGCCAGAGCAATCTGCACCAATATTCCATTCTAGATCTGGTAGATTTACAGTAAGATTGTTTTCTCTTTTTCTACTCCAATAACTTGCTCCATGAATTTTATAAGTTAAAGAAACGTCTTGCTCTTCGAGTATGAGAGAAGTATTTGATTCTGATTTGAATGGTATAAAAACCAATAAAGCAGAAATGAATAGTGCTGACATTTTTAATTTCATTACCATGTGACCTTATATAGAAACTTTCCACCAGAAGGACGGTTACAACAGACATACTTTCTCCAGTAGTGCCACGCATAGTCACCGTTTGAAGAACGTCTATCTGAGAAACCATCTAAAGAAGTATTTTCACGCAATGTACTGTCGCCAAGAATGTGACAACCAGATTCTTTTATTGGATAGAGCATTTGGAATTTTCCATGCTCAGTTGTATGTGTTTCGAATTGTTCAGATGGAAGATAATAAGAGCCCTTTTTACCGTCCAACTTTGTATTAAAAACGTCGTAACGTCCCTCAATTACACTATCTATCGCTCTTGCAGCAATAACTGCACTAGCACGATAATGGTCTTGTCCTTGTAAAGCACCGACCCTAGGATAAACATGCCCCCAGAAAGGTTGAGTCTTTAATACGTACTCTGGCCTATCACCATCGCGCCTTTCTGCTACATACTTATCGCCTTTAATAATTTCATCAAAGTTCACAACACTATCAACTAAACCCGAGTACCAAAAAACAGGATTTGATGATGAAACAAAATAGGGCTGTAAGGTTGTCGATCCTGGTTCACAAGCAACGTACATATTTGATAACCAGCTATTAAGTGTCCATGCTGCTGGAGAACCATAAACATCAGCTAATCTATAACTAATACTATGGTCTTGTTTGCTTCCTTTCTTTCTCTTTGATGACTTTTCACCACCGTTAGCACCTTTTCCTAATGCTAACGAAATTACTTTAGTAATTGTGTTAGTGCCCTTGAACGGTGAATCACCTTGTGAATCATAGGTGCTTACAACAACGTCTGGAGAGTAATGCTTTATGTAAGGAGTTGGCTTCACTTTACAAAAAGGTTTGCAGACCAACCAAAAACAAGTGCCCTTAAAAGCAAAGTCAGTACATGAACTGAAATCGCTCTTAAGAGCATGGAGAGATACATCTACAAGGTCTAGATCGGAACGAGCATCAGTTGATGTGAAAGCTGCGGTACTTACTACTATTCCTGATAATAACCAACGCTTTTTGAATGTTTGTTTCGCCATAAACTATCCAATTGCGCTCATTCTCAACTAGAACAACTGCTGGCACTTTATGAACCTGATATTTAAAGATAGTTTCAAGTTCCTTGTATGAATCAGCTAAGCGCTTCATAAGCACTTTTAACGCATCATCATTTTGCAGCTTAGATATTGCTAATTGCTCACGTTCCTTCTCGGTATAGAGGTATGGATTTTGAAGAACAAGCTTTGTGTTAATTGCTTGTTCGATTTTACTAGCTAAAGATACGTCAATTTTTCGTTCCACAAAAAAACTTGGTTCGGGATGTCTATCTGAGTCGTAAAAATACAGAACTTCATCTGAAAAACTGAAAAAAGGCATCAGAATAAAAACCAAAAAAAATATTATCTTCAGTCGGTTATTCATTGCATGTACCTTTGGTGTATAGCTCTCCAGCTATAGACCAATTTAAACCAGTAGTATTTGTATCTAAGCCACCACTTATTTTGACTATATGAATAGAAGAAATTTGGCCTGTTGTTGACGGCTGCTTTATTACCCATTCGGTCGACTCATAGCCAGATGAAACTCTAGGAGTTACAAGTGTTGAATTTATTTTTTTAAACGAATACTTAAGAGATGCGTTTATAGCATTATAATTTTTTTTACCACCGAAATCATGATATCCATAGCTAATTGCATAGCCAGTTGTAGGGTCACACATCATGATCACATCACCATACTTTTTTGTTACAACAGAATCAGAGTCAATCTTGTCGGAAACTCTTTTAACAGCTAAGGAAGTAGCATATTTATCTGTACTACTACTTGTAGTAGATGAAGATGCACCATAATTTTTAACATTACCAAGACCGACATCTGCTGCTGTAATAGTTATGTTAGAACCTAAATTCTTTCCATTAATTGTTCTAGATGTTTGAACAAAGCTGGCACTATCAATACCATCTAGTTTGTCAGCATCGCCAGCCTTTGCAGTTTTGGATAATTTTGCATTATTTAGTGCTGCATAAGCGTCAAAGACTGCTTTTTGCGTTGCAAGTTTAGTTGCACTATTTCCATCGTAAGCGCTTGTTGCAGAATAGTTAGGAACATTACCTAACCCAACATCACTTTTTGTAATATTAATATTTCCAGTTAGCGGTTTTCCGTTTATTTTTAAAGACGTTTTAACAAAGTCTGAACTATCAAAACCATCTAATGTGTCAGCATCCGTAACTTCAAAGTTTTTAATTTTGTCATCTAAATCTTTCCACGCTTGGTTTACAGAATATTGCGTTGCAAATAAGCTTTGGCTAGTTCCTGTATATGAATTAGTTGCTGCATAGTTAGGTACATTGTTTAAACCAACATCTGATTTATCTAAATCAAAGTTGGCAGTTAAACTATGACCATTTATTTTTAAACTAGAACTTGCAAAGTCTGAACTATCCTTACCATCTAGCTTATTTGCATCAGCAGCTTTAGCATTAACATCCAACTTCTTTGAATCAAGATCTTTATATGCAGCATTAAGTGCCTTTTGAGTAGTGAATAAAGAAGAACTCGAACCAGAAAAAGAATTTGTTGCAGCATAGTTAGGTACATTACCCAGACCGATGTCGGCTTTATTAAGCGTTATGTTAGACGTAAGTTTTTTATTGTTTATTGTTAGGCTAGATCTTGCAAAAGCAGAACTATCTAGACCATCTAACAAATTTGAATCTACCGCTTTTGCGTCTTTATCTAGCTTATTTGTATTGAGGGAGTTATAAGCTGAATTTACAGCTAATTGAGTGGCAAATAGAGTACTACTGTTTCCAGAGAAAGAATTAGTTGCAGCGTAATTAGGTACATTGCCGAGACCAATATCACCTTTAGTTAATGCCTCAATCTTAGCTAACAATACACCATGAGAATCACCAACAGCTTTCTCACTAGCATAAAAGTTAGCCCGTGAAGAACTGTAAGAGTTAGAGATGCTATAGTTTTCTATATTACTAAGTCCAACATGACCTTTATTTGGTAAGTTCTTTTCTGAGAATACTCTAACACCTTCGTCATAAACTCCCCCTGCTGCTGTAACAGTGTTAGCCTGCAACTCATTAACTTCTCGAACATCATTACCATCTAAATATAAATCCGTTTCCATCGTATTGCGGGTTACATCACCATCCCAAACCTTGCTTAAAGCTGTGGAGATTATCGATGATTGGGATGGTCGACCAAACTGGAATTGAACAATATCATTTGAATAAGACACAGAAAGTATTTTAGATATATGCTTTGCCGTAGATGATTTATTAACATCAACAGAATAAAGAACCGTGTTGCCAACTACTCTGTAATTAATTTCAGAACCATAAGTAGTACTAAAATTACCAAAATAGAAACCGTCTGAAACAAGCTCCTCTTTGTTAACTGGCCACCTATTCCTAGCCAAATAGAAATCTAAGGTTGCAGATTTAATATCAGTTAGCTTAGACGCTAACATTTCAGTATTTCTCACCTCTGCTTTTATAAGAGCATTGTTCGCTTCTACCAAACGAACATTAGGATTTGCGTCAGAAAAAAAAGATAAGAAAAGAAGAAAGAATAAAATTATCTTGTACATTTAAAACCTACCTTGTTGTACTTGTACAACGCTAAGGGCAAATCGTTTCGCTATTTAATAAGCGATCTCTATAAAGCAATGAACCTGTTGCAGAACTACTGTAATTGAACGGTTTCTTTATAGTCACACTTAAACGATCTGCTGCAACAGTGGCATTATTGATGATAAGAAAATCCAGCAAAACAGGATCTTGCTCCATTAAACTAAGCGTGATTTCGATATGAGGTCTTGGCAACTCAATTATTTTAACTTCCACTTCTTCAATTCCAATACCTCTCATGTTGAGCAAATTATAATTAGAAAAAGGGGATAGATGAGCACTGTTAACATCGCCATAGTAACAATCATTAATGTAAAACATTTTCGTTGCATTAGTGATTGATTCAATCCGTTCAGTGACACTCTCACTAACAGACACTCTATCTCTCACATCGGCTTTCAAAGCGCTGTAGCCAAAAGCAGCTATAGAAACAGCTAGTGTTGTAAAAACAAAAAGAGAAAGGCCATAACCTTTCTCTTTAGAACGCAACCTGAAGCGCATAATTAGCTTGCTGTAACAGTTAAAGTGTCACCGCTACAAGTAGCAGTGAAGTTTTTATTGATGATCTCTGCACCACGAACACACAAGTCTGAATTTAGACCTGAAGCAGTAACAACTAAACTGGTGGCTGTCGATTCACTCAAGTCGTAAGAACCATTGTGTGGATTTGCAGTAGAACCATCACCCCAGCGTTCTGGAACTAAACGCAATTCAGAAAGCTTTTCAATCGTCACATCTTCAAAACGATTTTCTTCTGAGTATGCAGCTTGTCTAGCACCTTCAACAATAATACCAATATCTTCAACCAAAGCTTTTTCATCACCTTTAGCTGCAACCATATCACTTCGAGAAATTGCCAAAGCAGAACCAAGCAAAATAACACCTAGAACAGCACCTAACTCGATTGAAATAAAACCAGCCTGTTTACCAAAATTTTTTAAGCGAGATTTAACTTTCATGACTTATCCTTTATTAAGTTATCTACCAAATGAACTATCAAAAATAGCTGCACTAGAAACTAAAAAACCTAGCGCACCAATTACAAAAAAGAGTACAGAGTATTTCCTACTGGCACTTTTAAACTGCATATCCACGTCGACTAACGCATCATCGCTTGCAACTATCAAAGCATTAGAAAACTCTGCATTAGAACAATGAGTAAAGTACGGGCTTAATCGCACTTCCTGATTTTTAGAAAGCAAACCTTTTAAAAAGTATTCTTTCTTAGAAGTTCCACTGCCTTGCTCTTTAGACATAATATCTAAATAAAAAGAGCAAAAAGGCGGAGTGAAAAATTTAACTATTTCTATGATGTCTTTTTCACGCATGTTCGAGGATTTTAAAATTCCGAACAGCTTGATTATTCGAATAGCCCAAAGATTTTTAAATAACGAGAAAGGCCAATTTTCATCCAAAAAGTTTCTTAAAACTTTCTTCTGTGGAGTGTTAGGAACAAGATTTGGTAGAAGCCACTTTACAGCAACCAAAGATAGCGAAAGCGCTATCATCATAAATAAACCATAAGCACTGACAAAATCAGCGACACTCATGCAAAGCTGCATTTCAAGCGTAATATTAGGTTCTCCATCACCTCTATAATTATTGAGAACCTTTGGTAAAAGAGTGCCGCCAACGAAAAACATTGAACCTAAGCCACCAAGAAAAAGAAAAATTGGAGATAAGAATTTAAAGATAAAGTCTTTAACCAACTCCTTTTCAACTTTAACTAGGTTTGTGATCTCTAACACTGCACTTTTATTCGTTGTGTAATTCATAACCTCGTAACACATGGCAATGTTAGGATGAAAGTATTTCTTTAGAGTCTTTTCATAATCACCTGTAGTTAAGGAAAGCAATAATTCATCACATAACCTAGTTGTTAAATGACTTTTCCCATAGCTATGCTCAAAATTCAGTTTTGTAAGTTGAAGTGATTTCTTCATACTCAAACCACTCTTAGTATATGAATTTAGTTGCCTTACAAAATCGAGCTGTGTCTTAATATCAAATTGATAACCCTTTTTATACTTAAGAGAAATTGAAGATACGATATTGCTAAAAAATTGAGGATTTGCATCAATCATCATTTAACTCCAAATATCTACTCAAACATATTTCACCTGACTTAAATAACTGTAAGCCTTTACTTTTTATTGTCTTATGACCTTTCTTTATTCTTGTTTCTCGCCATTCTTGAATAAGACCTTCTCTTATAAAATGAAGATCATCTGAATTAACGGATAGAATTTCTAAAATAGGCTTCCTGCCAACCTCACCACGCTGACAGTGTTTACAACCTTTAAGGTTTTTAAACCTAATATCTTGATTAGATTTACACCTTAACTTAGAGAGTATTGGCATATATTCAGCCTTGCGTTGCTCATCCAACTCATCATATTTAAGGCTGCACTTAGTACATAAAGTCTTTACCAAGGCTTGAGCAGAGAGATTTTTGATTAAGCCATAACTGGCTAAATCACTTCGTTCTATTCCTAAACTCTCCAACCGCTGAATAATGCCAAATGGGTTTTTCGCATGAATAGAAGTAATCAGACCATGACCTGTCAGCGCTGTATTTACTGCAAACTCAGCTGTATCATGATCTCTAATCTCTTGTAGAAACATAAGATCGGGTGCTTGCGTCATTATTGATGAGAGTTGAACTTTAGTACCTATATTCTTATTCAAACTATTTTGAGTAATGTTTATAAATTCAGGTGGTTTAGTTACTTCTATGGGATCTTCAAAAGTTTGGATGCTTTTAGTTCTTGGTAAGGCCAATAAAAAAGCATAATTAGTAACACTCTTACCTGAACCTGTTTGCCCGCATATTAATGACATGCCGCCACGAGTTGAAATTGAACTGATGATAGAACCTAACAATCTCAATTCATCATCAGGAAGACCAAGCTCAGTTAAATGCCGAGCTTTAGAAGCAGACCGTAAGTTAACGAGCAACTCTCCTGGGCCTTTGGTAACTGTTTTAGTATAGCGATACTCATAACGACAAAGAGGATTACCATTCTCGTCGTGTACTATATGATGTATGTTTTTCCTTTGGGGGCTTGTTACTTCGTCAAAACTACCATCCTGTAAACCTGTTCCTTCTTTAGACTCAAAAACACTAGAGCAAATAGCTCTACCTAATGCAAAATCACGTAATGGATATGTTTGATCTGACAATTCACCCTCGACCTTGAATGTGGCATAAGCTGTATTGTCAGATTCACTGAGATGTATATATGTATCGGCAGCACCAAGTCGGTGTGACTTAAGCATTAAAGCATTAAACTGTTTAGACGCTTCACTATCCGACACCTCTGCCGCACCAGATTTGAGGTTTGTTACTTTTAACTTTATATAGTTTTGTAGCGAATCTGAGGCCAATACATAAACTTTTTTAATTTCGTCATCAGCTTCGCTCAGTAAAGAAGAAACTGTAGAAATATCATTTTCAAAAGAGTAGGAATCGATGGCCATAACTGATTGTTCGAATAAAAGAGCTGTAACACCTAGATTGGAAGCTAAGGCATTAAACGCAATGTCATCCTTAATGGTGTAACTACTTAAAATCTGTGAGTCTTGAATAAATTGATAAAAGCAGTTGCTATTTTCACCAGCAATATTTGTGAGATTTATAGAATGCATATCCAAACCCCATCACATACAAAAACGTTTTAGATTAGATTTAGAACCGACAAAACTCACACAACCACTTTCTAACTCTACTTCTGACAGCAAAAACTTCTCAAACATCTCACCTTGAGCTCTATCAGTAAACAATTCACCATTAACAGTAAAAGTCGCTTTTTTATTAGAAGTAATACTTAACAAATTTATATTCGGCCAAACATCAGAAACCGTGGCAACTTTCTGTTCTGATGACTCTTGCTCACCAAACAAACCACCCAAGCCAAAATTTGAAGAGTCGGCATTTTCTAGTGCTTCTGTTTTTTTAGACAATTGCAATGCGGAAAAAGACGCTTGCTGCTCTTCTAGAGCAAGTTCTGCTAAACGAGTTCTCTCTCTTTGAGCTACAACATTCATCCTTTGAGATATCCATTGAGCTTGAATATCCTTATTCAAAGAATTAGATAGCATTTGCTGACAGGAAAGAACTGCATTAAAGTCTCGACTTACAATAAATCTAATATCGTCCTCAGACTTTTCAGCTTTTTTCTTATTTTCCTGTTGTACTTGTACAACACCTTCATCTTTTTTAATGACAGGAGCATATTTAGGCGTAGACTTAGCAAGAGACTCCAAGTTAGACGTGTCTACAGTTGTTAAGTCATAAACAAAATAACTGCCAGCCATAAAAATACCAAGTAGAGAAAAACCGATTTTTTTTGAGAATTTTTTAATTGCCATTTGTAACTCCAGCAGTAACTAACGAAATATTTAAAGAGAACATGTTGTTTGGCTGAACCTCGAACTTCAGAGATTCTAGAGAAAACGGATAACCTCTGATGCCACCTGCGATGCTAATAAGATCGCTTGAGTAGACATTAGGAACTTGTACATCTGACTGTTTGATGGTTACGTTATTTTCAGAAGATTTAACTTTTAATTCCTTCGTTTTAATAACGGTGTCTTCGTAATAAAACTGAAAATAACTAGATAACCAGTTTTGAAAACTGCCAACATGGAAACGATGGTAGTTATCATATAAGCTGTTCTTTTCTACAGCCCTGGTTAAAATGGCTTTATTACTTTCAACATCAATTGAATAGCCGCTACTAAGAACAATAGCTTCTAAAGCTTCCATCTTTCCGAACGAAGATGTTAGCTTGACGAACTCAACGACTTCACCTGTGTCTTCTAATCTTTTTAAATAAGCACCAGTAAGCTTCCAACCTTCAACCATTTGAAAGCGGTTAATTTGTCGGTAAAAGGAACGAATTAACGTATAGGGCTCTACTGAATTTTTTGTATAAAATGATTTCAATACCTTATAAGGTGCTTTTTTTACTTTTACGACTTTTGGCTTTACAACCTCCTCTTCAGCTTTTAACAAAAGCAAAGAAATCAAAGATAGAGCGACTAAAAACACTACTGCCAATTGTTTAAAACGGTATGCTTTATCAACTTCTTTAAATGATGAAATTGATACCGTGGTTTTTGCTTCAACTTCTCCAAATACAACATCTAGAGAGCAAGGCAACTCAAAAAAATCAAGATTAAAAACGTTACCTTCTTCTTTTTCAAAAGGTATATTAGTCAAGAGTTTGCTATTGTCATTCGAACTTAATAGGCGGAAAAAAGCCGTTTTTAAAAGTGCAAAGTTAATCTCATTTTCAGGAGAATAAGATTCAAAGATAATTTCATTTTTCACCTTGATGAATATATAAAATTCTCTTTCACTACCTGAATCAAACCTGTTTATAACCACTCCATCACTGTCTAAAGACAGCAATTCCAAAGCTGAATAACTGAAAACCTTGGTTTCAGACTTAGTACCAATAAGAAAACCTTCAGAAACCAAACCATAGGAAAGGCCTTGCTTCTTAAACTCACTAACAGTCTTGTTTATCTTTGTAATACTTTGGATTAAGTCAGCTTCCATACCAAAACCTCACAAATTCAACAGCACCATTATTCTTTTTGAATTCATTAAAATAAAAAAAGTATTTCGACATGTTTTTTATAACGAACGTGCAAAGCTCAGGCTCAGGTAATCTGGGTGTAAAGTCTCCTCTACCGCAATTCAAAGACGTATCACGTATTTGGTATGTGTTGTCATCAAATTTAACTAAAGAAATATGATCTATTAGCTCTGTTAAATTATTAATTGCAGGAAAAACAGAGTGGCCATGTTCTAAAACTGTAAACTGTGAAATAGACATATTCGTTTACTCCATAATTGCTTCAGCAACCATAACCACATGAACTTCTCGATTACGACTGCTTCTGCCAACACCAGTTAATCCAGTGTGAGAAAACAAACTTTGACTTTCGTCAATACTGAAACCACCAATGACTTTCGGCTTGTTCGGTTCTAAACGGACTGTTGTATTTATTTCTCTATCCGAAATTTCAGGACTTTCAACCTCAGTACCTTCACCTCCTTTTTGAACAATATCTTTTAAAGAAGATAGCGAGGTCGATATACTTAACACGACATCACTTGTACCAATGTTTGGCATCATGTAGAAAACACGACCTGAGTTAACAACCTTTTGCTCAACACCACTTTGTGTACCAACATTGGTTGTTTGGTTGACAGGTCGGTCTGTAATTAAACTAACTTTTGTAGCATCAGTGAACTTGCCAATACGATTATTACTCGTCATGGCTGTCATGAATGTCTTATCTAAAATCGAACCGTTCTTAGATAGGTTTTGCAATATAAGATTAGTACCATTGAGATGTTTTAAAGTAGCACTACCTCTATCACCAAGACCCCCTATTAAGGAGCTTGAACTATTAGACGTAGTTTCTAATGCTATTTTATTTAAACCCATCAAGGTTTTATCGATAAGGTCAGCATCGAAATTTAGTGCTGTATCTTCGTTTTTCTCTATAGCGACTAAAGTTAAATTAATTCTGACTTGCCTAAGTTCGCGTTCTGATTTTTCATCAATAAAGTTCTGAACTTCTATCATTTGAGATGGTAGAGCTTTAACAAAAAGCGAGTTGTCGCTTTCTATTTTCTTTGCACTAGAACCCGCTTCGCATTCATTAACAAAACTTAAATCTATTTTCTGCGGGATTAAATTCCCTTCAACATCAAAATTGGCAACATTTTCACCACTAGCGCTCTTTAACCTTTGTAAATGTTCATTTGTTTTACAACCTAAAATGCTACGAACACCTTTGAGATAATCATCCAAGGGATTAAATTCACCATTTAAAGTTGCAAACTCATCACCTGTTTCTGTTAAAGCGTCACTTTGAGCAAAGTCATCACCAGCTTGAGGAACAACACTTTCCTTCCTCTTGCCCAATGAATATTTATACTCACCCCCTGGGGTTCTAACATGAAAGAGTTGGTTAACGTATTTATGAATAACAATCCGATTACTCTGAACGTCAATCTTATAACCAGTGTTAGCGCGTATTGCTTTGATAATATCGTTCAGAATTCGTGGTTCACTGTTAAGGGTGATTTCAAAATCTTTTTCAACACCTTCGCGGTACTCAACATTAATCAAACTATTCTGCAAAGAAAGATCAAGTAGAAGACTCAAGGGCATTTTATCTTTAAGCTTTCTACTGACCTTCTTATAAGCCCAACTTGGAAGCTTTAAATCTTCTGTTTTAAGCTTAGGAACATAAAACTGTGAGAAGTAATATACGTTAGGTGTATGCTCTTGGTATGCTAAAGCTTGCTGAGCATAGCTTTGATATGTTGCATTTTTATTTGCTACTTTTTCAGGGTTTTTAATGCTTGCGCAACCAGCAAATAGTAGCGCTGAAGATATAAGAGTTATTTTAAGTTTCATAAAATTATTCCTTTACCTAACTCTTAGAAATGAAGACATTTCATCATCATTGCGATAGAACATTACAGCGATATCATTTTGGAAATTACCAAAAATTATTGAATCTTTTTTAAAGCGATAAGGTTCTATAATTCTCTGAATAACCTCTTTTCGAGTTCGGCCTAATACACAGACTTCAGAAACAACACTATGTGGCTGAGTTTTATCTATAAAGCCTTGGTTTTTCGGATAAAAAGCTTTCACTAAATCTTCAACGTTCTCCTGCAAAGATCCCTTTCGAGTCACAAAACCGTAGACTCTGTAATTATCATCGATTAAATACCTCTCATTCGTTCTCAGTTCACACCACGACTTTAGCTGATTGAGCTTTGAAGCTTGATCTTCAACTATAATTTTTGGTTGTGATATGTGGGGAATAGTAGGCAACTCAGGACTATTAACCACAACAGCTTTAGCACCAACTGCACTACCACTTTTTGTTACTGAAACAACATCAGCAAAAGAACTTGTTGCACAAAAGCCTATGGCTAAAGCCATTCCTGTATATCTAAAAAATTTCATCAATTGTTAGCCTTGCTTTGTCTAAAATTGTTTTTTTCTTTTCGTAAGAAACCGTTTGAGTAGCCACATCAACAGAGAACTGATATTGCTCTGTAAGATTTGGATAACTGTCTGACCATGCTTTAATAATTGATTTAACTTCTTTTTCTGTAGCTTTCATTGGCTCTAAAGTAGTAACCTCAAGCATTAAGTCTTTTGGAAAATGAGGAGTGTGTTCGGAGGTCATAAAAACCCCAAAATCTAATAGAGTCCAACCAAAATTTTGTAGTAATTCTGCTAACTGAGCTTGAACGGAAAGGTATCCTGATAACTTAACTGACTTACTATAGACGGTAGACTCAAAGCGCTGCATTTCAGACTCACTGAACCAACGACCATATTGATCAATAGAACCTTCCTTTAAAGAGCTTAATAATTTTGGAATATCTGAGTCAGAAGCATCAAAGATCTCTACAATTCTATATTCAGATGGAAGGTTAGTTAGACGATAAGCTACATATATATTTTTTTCGTCATCAAATGTATTAATGATGCTTTTAAGGTCTTTAGAGGCTTTTTGAGCTTGCTCTTTGTTTGTTACAGCTACGAGCAACAATTTATTAGCTGCTTGAAATTCACGAAGCAAAATAGGTGAATTATTAAATTCAGCCTTTTCAAACTTAACTACAAAATCAGGAGTTGGCCTATCTTCTACAACATCTAATGTTGTACAACCAGAGCATATTAAACTGATACCTATAACTAATTTTTTCAACATTATTGTGGACTCTATTAATTGATGAACACAATTCTACCAATTCAAAAAGGCCTAATTTTTCAGTTAAAAAAAATAGTTCTTAAAACAAAAAAGCTGTTGTACATGGACAACAGCTTTCTTATTTTAGTTTTAATAAACTATGCAGCTATACCTCTAGCTTCATCGATTTCATCAGCTAAAAAAAGCATTGCCATTTGCTCACTGCAATTCCTTTCCTTCATTTTATCAGCAAGGATTTTTTTCTCTTTACCATCAGACCAACCCATAACCAGTATTAGCGATGGAGGAATATTTCTAAACAACTGATTATTAAGTCGCTTATTCCTGCAAGAGACAAACCCCTCAGTGTACTTTTTATCTTCTTTTGTAACTGAAGACATTAAAGACTTTTCTTCATTTGTTAACTTTTTTAGAGTCGCTATATCTTCATCTTCTCCCTTTTCGACAGCAAGAGTTATCATCCATTCGTTTAGTTTCAAAATAGCTTCCGCCTCAGCACAGAAATCTTTAACATTTTGAGTCGCCATCCAATTCCATGCGTTCAACTTACGCCACATCTTCACTATTTTTACGATAGCAGGAACAAGGATTGGCGAAGCTTTTGAACTTTTAGAAACTACATTATGTGCTTCATCTGTTAGCACTATAATTGGCCTGCCAGTATTCTGATCACGCTCAGCTATATCATTTATACTATTCAGTATGGATGCATAACTGATAGCAAGTTCAGCATGTTTCCCATCTCTCGTAACATCACCGAGATCAATGTGTGTGACATCAGCTTCTTTCCATAGCGTTCCTTCACGGTTAAATAAATTACCAGCAAGGCCAGAACAGAAACAATCCAAACCTAATGCCATATCTGCCAGTTTATCTCTATGCTTTTCCCTCAAACCATCCGTATCAAGATTACGAAGCGCGTGAGCAACATCCTCTACAAGTGGATGCTTTTTGCCTTTAGCCCGACAATCTTTGGCGGCTTTCATAATTGCCTTTCTGATTAAAGACGCTTCAACAACACCGTAATCTTTAGCTTTATCTGAATCACCACCTGTTGCCATAATTTTTGCAAGAATTTCCATCTCACCAAGGTAATCTTTGACTTCATCCTCAACTTCCTCGCCAGCATCAAGCTTTTTATTTAGTTCATCAAGATCTGCACTGATTTGCTCATATGTTTGAGTAGGCTCTTCAATTTCATGTTCAGATAACTCTTGGTCTAATGCTTTATAAGCATTAGCGAACGGAGGGATAGCAACTTTACCATTATTGTTTAATTTTATTGAATTTACGCTCACACCGTAATTTTTAACAAATTCAACAGCTCTTTTGAAAGAATCTCCCTTCTCGATGATATAAAAACGAGGATTATGAATAGCTAAATAAGAGAAGAACATTTCTACCAACTTAGCTGATTTACCTGCACCCGACGAACCGATCATAGTCATATGTGCATTTGCAACATAGTCGTTAAGAATGTCAAAAAACATTTCTTCACCACCACGATTAAACTGGATATTACCAACCTTTCCAGTACCTCTACCTTTTCCAAGAATAGGCATAAAATTACATATATGTTGTAGCGTACATTTTATACTTCTTTGTCTAGTTTCATTTTGCTTCCAGCGGTAATTGCATGGTAAGAATTTTAAAAATGTGTCACATGCATAAATATCGAATTCCGAATCCATTATTTGAATACCGACACTACCAGCGGCATCTTTTACTGATTGCTCTTTAATTAATAAATCGCGGTCATTTTCACCGAAAACATAAAAACCAATCTCAACTGGTAAAATTGGGTTTTTAGCTACAATCATATCTTCGGCAACATCAGCTTCATATCTGGCTGCTTTTGCTTCTGAAGAGTCACCTACTGCTTTTTTCTTTATTTTCTCAATATCTTTCCTTATCACCTTTTGGTCTAAGAAAACAATTGTCATAGAAAGAACAACACCTTCAGGCATCGCATCGAACTTACTACCTTTCTTTTGTGAAGCCGTAAATGCACCCACAGGAGGCGCACTATTAATTGCTTCGCATGATAAGAATTTAGCTCGCCTACCCAACTTTTCTCTAGATGAACGACCTGATTTCTCACCACCAAAATACCAGAGCCCCTTATCAACTTCACTCACAGGAGGTCTTCTTGTTAACATCGCTGAGAAGTCTCTACCAATAGGCAAATCATCATCACCCGCATAAGGGTATTTATTCAACAAAACAGCTTCATTGATGCCTGGTTCTTTATTAAAAATAGGAAAAAACCAATCGTAAAATGATTTCCCCGTCATAATTTCGAAATCAAAATTCCCATCGATATCACTCAATGATTTGATTAGCTTGTCTCGTAAAACAAGTATCTCTTCCAGATTGGTTTGTAGCTGATTTCCTTTACTCCCTCTTCTATAGAGGAAAAGATAACCATCTGATGTTTTACCTGAAAATGGGAGATCTGTTACCTGTGTATCAACAAAAATACCTCCTTCTTTTGCTAGGCCATTGAGATGCTTCTGGTACATCTCATCAAAACAGTCTTTTAAATCTGATTTTTTACCCGCAGCTTTAATACGTGAAATAGGAGATGATAAGTTGTACTGATTTGAAAAGTAGACATTCGCTACAATAGGATTTTCATTGTACTTTGGAATATTAGTATCTAGCGCTCTTAACAAAGTATCGCGCATAGTAGCTTTAGATTCGTCAGGAAAACCCTCGACGTTAATCGTTTTGAACTTAATACCAATGGCAAATGTTTTTAGGTCTTCCAACAAAAACACTTGCTCTTCAGCTAAATACTCAACAATAGGTAAGAAGTCAGTAAAGGACTTTTGCTTGGTATATTGTTTGTCTAAATCATGATGGTTAGCAAAGCCAGTTACATTAAATGACTCCAAAATGGCAGCGCTTATATTATTAAGTGGAGCAAGAAGTTGACTAAAATCCATAATTAAAAGCCTTTGCGATAGTGAATGAACTCATACATTGAGAATCTAACTTTCCTAGTTGAACTCATGGAACTTTTCCCTCTTTCAGGAAAGTACATAAATTCAAGCTCTGGATTTTCGAGCCGAAGATTTCCATCATTAAAACTTCTATAAGAAGCTAAGTCGCTATCACTTCTAACTATATGCCTTTTGTGACTATTGCGTTTAATCCTTTCTTCTAACGTTTCAGCCCTAGTAAAATTCTCTCTATCTGAACCACTTGAAGAACAACCAAAAACCAAAAATATAAAACTAATTATTATTAAGCGAATCACGATATTCATAATATTTTTCAAGCTCCTCATTAAAATCAGTATTTAAAATTTTTCTTCCATTCGCGTCATAATCAATTTCAATCGCTTTAGTTAGTTGAACAATGACTGATTCATGCTTTGCAACAACTAAGTCTCGAACATTTGCATAACGAGCTGCAACAGTTTGAGAAATAGCATCAAAACCACCACTCAAACCACTACCAAGTGCAAGCTTTGTTTGATCTCCAGTAAAAACTTGCTCAAAACCATTAGCACCTTCTACATTAGTGAATTGCGCATTACTTATACCTTCACCAATACTAGACAGAGCTTTGAGTGAGCCATGAATAGAAGCATACTCAAGCAATGAAGAATACTTCTTTCCTGCAAGGCATGGAGATCCATAACTGTCAGTTATATATGCTAAATGTTCAGGATTTTTACCCTCACCGCTTGATGAACCTACGCTAAAAATTCGACCGTCATTAAAAACAAAAGTAGCAGAAGTAATGTAGCCACGAACACATGATGTAGACCACTCTCCAACCGCATAACCTGACATTCTCATTTTTTCTATTTCTGGCAGTTTTATTCCTGATGTCATCAGGTTTTCGTTGCTCAGTTCTAATTTAAATTTATATGGTTCTATTAAACCAGTTTGGTTTGGTGATATACCGATCAAAACGTCATATACAAAAGCATCAAGGAGAATTGCTTCTGGATCTATCGTAGCGTAAGGAACAACACCTGTAGGTTCACTCTTCTTCTGACTTTGTGATGAAAAATCTATTGGCGAACCACCTCCTATAACACTCTTAAGTGGCTCTAAAAAGCCTTTATCTTCACCTATCCACAAAATAGGATCATCGCTCTCAGCATAGTCTGATGTGCCATTATCGTATTTGTAATTAGGAACTCCATCTATAGAAACTAAAGGTGTTTTTTCTTCTGAATCTTCCAATGTACTTACAGTAGATGAAAATGGCTGATTTACATTCGGATTGTTTGGATCTCTTACGAGCAAGCTTTCATTATCAGTTGCTATCTGATAATGCATTTCACCTTCATCTTGAGCTTCAACAACAGAGGAAAGCGACTGGTGTTTTTTTTCAAAATCATTTAACTGCGTCTGCATTACTTGCAATTGAGTTTGAAGTTGTTGGATCTGGCTAGATAAAGCACTGCGCACTTCAGCAGCATTATCACTAGCAGCATCATCTTTATCTTTTACATATACCTTTGTTGTATTTTCTTCTTTTTTTTGAATAATAGTTTCTTCGTCTGAAGAAAAGGATAATGAAAGTACAATAACAACAGCAACAATTGCACCTAATGCGAGAGATGGATTGTTTTTAAGTCTCATATCTAACCTGCCAACATAGCTAATAAGTTAGAGTGATAACTCACAATATATAGTGTTGAATACTTATCATCACCCACACCGACATAATTATGCTGAAATGCAGCACCTATCGCATTGACACGGCCAAATAAGTTTTCTTTTCTTAATTCTTGAATTGAGTTTCTCTTGTTCGCAACATTAAATGCATAAACAAAAAGGTCGTTATATTTAAATGTAGCTTGAGGTCTAATTTGAATAGAGCTTCCTCTATAAATATGATCAAGCTTGAGACTTTTATCAACGCTAACAAGCTTTAGTATATTCGGTTTTTCTATTGCATAGTCTGGTGAGTAAAGTACTTGAGAGGCATGACGAACCAACTCAAACGCTTCTAATTTTTTTTTATTAACCACTCCATTAGATTTTCTAGCTACTTTTACAATATTGATTGCTTGGTCAGCTTCTTTACTAAAACTAGCAATTAATATGTATGTTTTATTAGTTTTCTTTGATTTTAATAAAAGCCTATGGCGCTTTTCTAAAAAATCTTGTTTTGCTTTCAAGTAAAGAATGTTATCTACAAGTTCATGGCTTAAATAAACTTGTGCAGATTTCCTTATACCTAAAACAAGTCCCTCACCCTCAGGGAAAGTTACTTTTGTATCTGTATTAACATTCAATTTCACATGAATTTCTTTAATTGTGTCAGGGTAAGTTTTGGACAAAACTCCAGAAGAAAAAGAAAGAAATAGTAAAAATAGCAAAGTAAGTTTTTTAAAAGACATATTTTCTAAACCCTTGTTGATGGCGCAAACTCACCAGTTATTTGTAGACCAAATGGATTTTGCGAGCGTGGTAAGTGAACTGACTCAACAACATAGAAATATTGAATATATTCATCCTTGATTGTATTTCTAGCCACTGAATCAACAACTCTAATAGCGACAGTTATATGCCATTTACCATTTCCAAGGCGTTTAACTTTATATAAATTAATGTTAGATAAGTCTAAGTGGATCGCTCTTTCTCTATTTTTAAAAGCATTACCTTCTTTAGCCGCTCGACCTTTCAACACTTGATAATAATCAGACGATAAGTAATACCGAAGATTGTCAATCATGTTTGGGAATTCTTCTCTACCATCTTTATGCCATGTATAAAGATATGTATGAATAAACATAGAAAAATTGAGAAGGTGAATCTCATCTGGCTCATTAATTTTTGCAAACCCACCTTTAGTTAGGTCAGGTGGAGTCCAAAAAGTATATTCCCTTGGCATATTAACTATTGTGGAATGAGCGTTTACTAATAAAGCCATTAGAATAAAGACAATGACAGTTAATGCTCTTACGGCCTGAGTGCTAGCATTAGAGGAAGAGATAGCTTTTGATTTAATCATATTCAACAATCCTTTTCTTAGTTCTACCTATAATCAAAGGCTTATCAATGACGTAGTACTCATCACTACCACCAAATTTCTTTTTCAATGTTGCCATAAAAAAACCTCTTGGCTTTCCAAACTTATACTTTTTAAAAATCACAGAAAATAAATAAAGACCAAGTCCAAACGATGCTAGAAATATAAGTAGAATCGCCATGAAGCTTGGCAAAATGAATGAAAAGGGAATGCTAATTACAACACCAAATAAAAAAGAACCTCCCAACGCAATTCCAAGCTCTGTTTCAGACAAACCTAAAATCACTTCTGGTTCAGAATTTAAAAAGGTAGGCACAAAATCATCGGTAAAATTATCAGACATTCCCTTCCGCTCCTCTTATGCCGCTACTGAGGCTGTTGCCCATCCATTGACCATAAACAAGAAAACTGCAACCAAGGTAGAGACACCTACATCTGTGCCGAATTGCATTTTGTCGATCTTGTCATTTTTGAGATCACCCCACTTGCTAATAATTGTATAAATCCAAATTGCAAAAATAACGATACCAATAGCAATGAAAGCCATATCACCTGCATCTCTGACGTAACCTGTCAAAAATTCTCTAATGCTTTGTCTATCAGCAGTATCTGCAAGCTTTTCAGCAAAAGGGACAGAATTCGCGCTAGCGTTGTTCATGTACAACGCAAAAAAACCAATCAAACTGTAAATAATCTTTTTCATTTCCAAACACCTAGTAATGTTGCAATCAACAGCACACTTAAAAAACTTCGAAAAACAAGAAAAACAAATTCATCACTTTTTGTTCTATTTGTTTTATAAGCTTTAAATGCCGCAAGAGCTGTAATTAAAAAATAAACGAATAAACATAAGGTCAAAGTCAAATCAAACAAACTGAAAGACTCAAACAAACTCATACCGAAACCACGCTCAAAAGCACCTTGGTTCATGCTTAATAGCCTTCGATATAATCAAGATTTAGTGGTTTTGCTTTTCTATGATTACGGCTTGCATTTGCTGCTAGCCCGATTCTGATTTTCACCTCCTTAAGATCAATTAAGATATTTTCAAACTTTATGCGTTCTGGATCGTCATCTCTCTGATAACTCTTTGCGTCCATAACCTTTTCAATCAAATACTTTAATTCCACTTCAACTTCTTGAAGAATTTCAGTTTCTTTTTCGGTTACAGCAAAAGAAGAGAGAGAAGCTAGCGTAAGGCCAGCACCAATTAGAACGCGAAATAACTTTTTCATTTGTACACACTCTTGTATGAAGTTTTAAAAATGATACACAAATAAAACAGGGGGTTTTTTCGGTTTAAAAAAAAAGATGGTGTACTAATAGAAAAGGCTTCAACTATGTGTATATCTCAATCAAAGATTGAGAACGCGAATAAAATGTGGACAAAACAAGTTTTGACACACAATTTATTTTCACTTACACACACAGTCAGCCTACAATAAGCAAATTATTTTTAATCAATAAAAAAGCCCTTTCGGGCTTGGTGTTTGAACTTAAGTATATTTCTTATACGATGCGGTCATATAAGCAATTGATATCGCAAAAACTACGGCACTAGGAAAGAAAACAAATACAGGATTTATTGAATCAGGCCATGCCAAATATATAAAAAGTGCAAAGCTTATTGATGGCGCAACACTACTCTTGGCTAACTGAAATATCGTACCACTTTCTCGTCCACCTCCAGCTCTTCTTTTATCGCGCTCAAAAATACCAATAGAAAAAGCTACATAGCCAAATATTAAATAAAGTGGAAAAGAAAAAAGAAAAACAAAAAAACGCATAAACGTTATGAGAAAAATATTCACGACAGCACCGATATATACACCTATACCATCTTTATATTGAGTTTGCTCCAGTAGCCCTATATCGTTAAAAAAAACGAATATACGACCAACAGAGTTATCAAAAAGTGCTTGTACTGAAACACCACTGAAATAAGTAATAGCATTCTTTGCGAGTGTAATTCGTAGATATTCAAGCTCATTCTGTAACATTATTTGCGAATGCTTTATACCTGGTTCTAACCACCACTCAAACATAATACCTAGAACCTCTATAACAGCAGAGACAAACGCGCTAATTAATAACATCCAGATTATTACAAAAGGCAGATTGAGTAGAGTGCCGACTAACGATTCATCGTTAGCTCTTTTGTCATTGCTAGTATCTTTAGTCTTAGCCATTTCTGCTCCAATTCTCTCCAGTTCGATAGTTTTCTTGCATTTTACGTACAAGAGAATCTATGTTTGAAGGAAGTTGAATATCTTCATCATCTTCTATCATTGGAAATCTGAGCTTTGTAAGGTTTCCGCCATCGTTCAACATGAACGCTTGACCTACAGGCAAGCCTATAATGTCTGAATCTTCTATCATAGGCACTTCTTTCGTCGTCCGTCTGTCTGAATTATCTGTTTGGAACTGTGTTATTGAACCATCGTCTTTAGTACCACCAACATCAGTTATGGAGCTAACTTCTACCATCGGTACTTGCTCAGTTAATAGCTTTGCTGTACTTACTTCACGCACACGCATCATGATCACATTTTGTAAATTACCGATTATCTGCGCTGCTTTAGCTGTGTCTCCAATTTTAGCTTCTATGTCACGCATAGTCTGAGTATATAAATGAGCCATAAGCGCAGCACCACCACTTTTATTAAGCATTTGTATAATTTCATCGCCAGTGACTAACTCATTAAACTCATCAAAATGTCCAAGTATTGGTACTTTTTTGCCATTCATTAAATCTGGCTCATCGGTCACAGAATTTGATTTATAAATAGCACCAGTGAGTGAAATTAAGTCTGAAATAGCACTACTTGCAAAAGCACCTGCTACAACTGGATCTGTAAGAGCATCAAGGCCGAAGTAGACAACACCTCTTCGAGATATGACATCACGCCATCGGAATCGTTTTTTATTGCTTTTAGGGCTAAGCAGTTCTCTAAATTTACCTGTCGTCATTTTGTCTAAGAATGGCAGTAAGCTGGCAACTAACTTGTCATAATATGTTTTGTCATATTCAAGCGCACTCACAAGACCTTTTAGTATCGTATCACCCTCATTACTTGAATCTTGCAATACATCTTTAGCACACTCTATTATTGCTAAAGTCCTCTCATTACGGCCACTCCGCATAAGTTTTGCTTTGTCTAAATCGTCTTGATACTCAGCAACTTGGTCACTCCATGACTCATCATCCAAGTTTAATTTTTTTTTCAAATATTTTTCTAATAGTTCATCTGTATAGCTGATGTAATGCGAAAGTAATTCAAAACTAACTTCTTCACCAATAAACTCAAGAGCTTGAGCATTTATGTTTACAAATCTCCAAGAGAACTCTTTAAATGCAGATGAATTTCCACCATCGGCCAACTGATTAGTACTTCGACCAGCTACTTCAGTAACAGTTTGATAGTCACCAATTGGATTGTAAGAATAACTTGCTTCAGGAAAGCCTAAATTGATCATGTAAAGTTCATCTAAACGTCCAGATTTAATACACTCCAGAACAACTCTACGTAACAATTCTCCATCTCCTTTTGGATCAAAAATAAGTACAACATTTCCTATATTTCCATTTTTCCCTCTTAATTTTTTAGCGCCAGCACGTATATCATGTGCTATTAACCATTCTGCTAAGCGTGTCTTACCTACTCTGGTCGCGCCAAAAATCCCTGTATGTCCAACTCTTTTTTCTAAATACCAAAGGAAGTCTTCTTCATTTGGTTCTATACCATGTATTGCTGGCTGACCACCAATAGGAGGTAACGGTTTAAATGGATTAAGAAATACATCAGAGTTTAATGCTTTAACTATTTTTTTAATTATAAATTTATTGCTTTTTTGGTTTCTTTTACAGTAGTTTCTGACTCTGACATAGTGTTTATGCGGTTCAAGATAAGCTCTATTTTCAACTAACCTTGTATCTCTAAGTCTTTGAGTATGAATGGCTTCCCACTTAAAACCTTTACCAAGCTCAACATAGCTTGGATCAAATGGAATATTGTTAGAATTGACTACGTAAGGACGAAGCACCCTAATATTTGATTGATATCTCCATACTTTATAAGCATCGCAAATATAAAGATATGTCAAAAAAGAAAGTGCGCAGATGCTTACATACGCAAGAGTGTTGGACATGTACAAATATTCATGAGCGAAAAATATCAACGATATAGCTGTTAAGCATGTAATGATTACGTAAAATTCACCAATCGGTCTGAGGAGTGCTTCTTGAGGCATTTCACTTCTAATCATTGATACACTCTCCCATTGAGTATAAGCGCAGGATAGTTTTGTAGTTCATCTTCTATAAATGATGACTCTAATAGAGCAACGCTCATACCAGCACTAGAAATTGTTTCCTTTATATAATCAAACTTACTTTGGGACTCGACACTTATCACAGCGATTACAGTATTTGTATTTTTTAGACTCTTAAAGTTTCGCTTTAACCAATTCAAGGAAGTAGGATCATCGCCAACAATGGCCATATTCATATATTGAAATTTTTCACTAAGTGATTTTGGTTCTACCTCGCCTAATTTTAAATTCGTTCTTAAGGGAAAGCGCTTGCTAAGATCTTTTTTAACCGATTCAACAGTTGCTTGCTTTAAAGGCTTGTTCTTGGATTGCTCAAAGTTGTAGTAGTCTTTAATGTCATTAGTTCTGCCAAGGTCGGCTATCACTACGCTAGTAGTTAACAATAATTCGATTATCATTTAAACACCTTCTTTGCGTACTCAAATGCAATTTGATCTCGGATGGGACGATGGTAATAAGCAGCCAACTCAAACGAGTTTTCAATACCAGCTTCTCGGCCTTCATCAAGAATGCTGCAAACAGCTTTTATATTTTCTTTTGGCTTGAGAGCTTGAGCTAAACCACCATCAAATCTATGTTTGTGGTATTTCCACTCAATTTGTCCAAGACCAATTCCTAATTTGCGCGCACCGTTTTTCAAAGCAGAGTTAGCTTTGGTTAACGCTTCTTCATAGCTATCAAACCAATAGCCTCTTCCATTCACATTTAATGTCCAAGGCCAAGGTTGCGGTTTTCCTTTGTAATAAGCTTTGCTTTCATGAGTTATGATTTTCAAAACAAGTAATGTATCAACACTGTTGGTTGAACAATTTTCCTCAACAAAACTTAAAGCTTGGTTATCGGCAAAACTAAAAAAGCTTACTTTTAACAGTAGGATAACTATCAATAGTTTCATCATCTCCTCCTCTAATTGTTCGCAGCAAAATCGCATCACGCTCATTAAGTTCGTAGGGAATTTTCACCTTATTAGCCCACTGATTTAAAAGTTCAGGAGTAACGGTGTTTGGAAAAATTATATGAATTTGCTTAGTAGTGCCTTTTACCAGCTTAAAAATCTCAGAATCAATGACGTCTTTACACTTTGCAACACAATCAGTATCAACGTAGATATAAGACTTAAAACCACCTTTTTTTTCTTTAACTGAAAGACTTGCTTTTAACGCTGCCTCTTTTAAATAAGCAGGATCTATAACTCCTTCACTCGCATAAAGTTCAAACTGATGTTTTTGAATTAACTTTGAAAAGGCTTGAACTTTCTCAAAATTTTCGTATTCCATTTTAGCAATAAGACGAGCATACTTTTCTCTTTCTGCATCACTTCTTGCTTCAATCCCCAGATAATAAACAGGGTTTGCATTAGGCGTGAAATAACCTCTGGGAGTATTATTTTTAAGATATAAAAACCTATCATACTCATCTTGATTTATCCCCCACGCCTTCAAGAATGATTCTTGAACTGTATTACTTTTGACTTTGAAGTTAGATATTTGATGATCTTTTGTTTCTTCACCTCCTTTGGTTAGAGAAATAAAAGAAAAACAAAAAAGCAAAATTGTATAGTTCCAAATCTTCATTTACATTTTTCCCCATCTACAATAAAAACTCTCTCATCATACTTTTTATCTAACCTTGCATATCGAGGTCGCTTTTTGCATTTAAGCAAGGGATTTGAAGAAAACGCATCAATAGATTGAGCACCTTCACTGTAATGTAAAAAATGTTCGTCTTCTTTTATCGTCTTACAACCAATTAGAAAGAAAACAAGTATCATTGGTAGCCACTTCATAAGGAAACCTCCATAATCTCACCTATCTCAACTTGTTCAAAAATCGCCTTGGAAGCTGTTACCTCTTTTAAAAGCCAACTTTCATATTCTTGACCAACATAAATTTTGATTAAATGACGAGGTTCTCTAGGTTTAATTGCAACAACTCGCTGCTTGCCTGACCAAATTTCCGTATGAAGAATTTCCAAAGGAAAACTATAGCGCTGCTCTTTAATGCTAGAGTCAAAACCTTTAACGACAGTCAGCAAATCAGAAATAGCGTTATCTCTTCGTTGACCATCCATACCTAGAGCTTGTGAAACCTTAGCAACATGATTAATTCTTGCTAATATCTCAGCTTCAGATTCTTCAAAAACCTTCTCTAGTTGTATATGACTTTGCGCAAGTGACTCAACTTGATCTGTTAGCGCTTCTTGTTTAATAAGCAAAGCATCTAGCTTTGAAACAATTAAAGCGTTAATACCGTCATTTTCTACATTTTCAGGAAGTTGAGAACTTTGCTCTGGTTCGACAATTTCAGGATTTAATTGCTTAACTTCATTTTGATTTGAGTAGTCTTGAGTATAAAGAGCGTTTGTATCTATATTCAATTTATAGCCATCATAGTTAGAACTTTGGCTATCATCGTTTAAAGGAATAACATCAGACGGTTTATCATCTGAATATAAAAGCACACCAAAAACTAAGATTCCAAGTAACAAAAAAACAATTAAAACAAGGCTTTTCTTTGTATTTTCAATTTTAGATTTCTTATCAATTTCTGATTGGGAAGGTAAAAAATCAACTTGTTCTTGTTCAACTTGTTCTTGTTCAACTTGTTCTTGTTCAACTTGCGTTTGTTCAGCTTGTGTTTGCTCTTGGCCTAAAATTGGCTCATCACTTGGTTGCTTATTCATCAACAAGACCTCTAAATTCATCTTTTAGAACAAAACTTACTTTTCTTCTAAGGGGATCGGAAATAACAATAAACGGTTCACCTAGAACTAATTCAATAGCATCAGTGATCTTTAACGGTGTATCTTTGAGGTCTCTTTGAGTGTGAGCTATTTTTTGTTCCAATATTATCCGCATTTCTTCAGTCCAGTACTGTTCCGATACAATGCTGTAGCCCGTTCCATCTAAAACGTATTCAATCGCATCTTTAACACTGATAACTGATACGGCTGGGAACTGAACTCTAATTACACTTTTTAGAGGATCAAGCTGCTGTGGCTTTGGAGCTATTTTAGTTTCAAAATACGGTGATATTTGAACGTACTCACTTGCAGAAACGTTAATGCAAGTCGCTAACAATAAAGTAGCTAAGATGCTTTTTTCCATTGCTGTACCATAAATTTTGTTTGCTTAGTGAAATGCTCGTAAAGAGCCTCGGTAGTCATGCAATTTTCCGCTGCTGAAGAAAGCTTTTGCTGCATTAAAACGCTAGACTCAACTGAAAACTGGCTTAAATATTGAGCATTTTCATTAATTAACTTACCTGGTTTCGCCATACCGTTCTGTATTACAATGAGATTAGAGCTAACAGCTTTCTGAATTACATCTGAGCGTGTTGCTGGCGTACCAATTCCATCAGACTTACTCACCAATTCTTTAAATTGCTCATCACGGACTAATCCTGCTGGATTTCCCATGAGCTCAACAAGAGATCCTTCAGTAAATCTTTTTGGTGCTGACGTTTTACAAGTTATGAGTCTGTAACCTAAAAACTGAACATGCTGAGATGAAGTCAAATCAGGCAGCTCCTCATTTTTAGATTTTTCATTACTTGAAGATAAAGATTTCCAGCCTTTGTTTGTAGTTACTTTCCCCTTCGCTATAAATGAAAAGTTACTACTTTTGAAAAGTGCTTTTGTCTTATCAAATTCATATGAATCCATAAATTGCTGGAAGTACCGAGTAGCAATCAATATATATATTGCTTTTTGACTATCAGTTAACTTTGACAAGTCAATATACTTTGAGGTCGGAATAATCGCATGGTGAGCTGTGACTTTCTTATCGTTAAAACACTTTACTTTTTTTTCAGAGTCCACTTTGAAATCACTGAACTTTGGAACGACTTTATTTAAAGTTGTAAGAGTTTTAGTTACATCCTTTATCATAGACTCAGGTAAATATTTTGAATCTGTTCGTGGATATGTTACTGCCGACAAAGGTTGATCATATAGACTTTGAACCAACTGAAGCGTTTTGGCAGGTGTTATTCCAAATTTAGACGCATCTACCTGAAGAGAGCTCAAATCATAAGGTAAAGGAGCTGATTCTTTGGATTTTTTTCTATCAAAGGATTCAACTATAAAACCTGACTTTGGCAAGAATTTATTTACCAGTTGCTCAGCATGAGACTTATTAATTAAATAGCCATCAGTTAATAGGTTTTCTGGTATTTCCAACAAAGCTTTAAAGTCGACACCATTTGCTTGCAAAGAAACCTCAACTTTATAATGCTCAATAGATTTAAAGTTACGGATTTGCAGTTCTCTGTCGTAAACCATTAATGCCAATTAACCAATCAATTTTTCTTCTTAAGTCGGCTCTAACAGCACAGATTGCCGTTTCTTCAATAGGCCTTGGATTAGCAAATCCATCTTCTAAGTCTTTTTGAACAGTACTGCTAACAAGAACTCTCTTCACCTCGCCTTTATAACCAGACATTTCAACAATATCACGACCTATTAACTCTCCTTCATCATCAGGATCAGTTGCTATTAAAAGCGTAGTTGTATCATTCAAACGCTTTTTCATATCAGCAAAATGCTTTTTAAATTCAGGTTTTAATTGTATTTTAAAAGCTTCTAATGAGGTCGGGACGACAGGTAAACTAGATATCTGCCAGCTATTTTTTAAACTAGGATCATAAATGTGTGGTTCTGCAAGCTCAAAAAGATGACCAACGGCATTTAAAACGCAAACACCTTTTGATTCATTATAGTAATGAGTCGCTTGCTTATCTGACCTTGTGAGGCCAAACATTTTACTTATTGCGAGTGCTTGTGATGGTTTCTCGCAAAGAATGGTTTTTAACTTTGGCATAAATAGTCAACGCTTTGCTTAACAATGTTGACTATTTTAACAACTGAAAAACGCTAAAATTTTCAGTTAAAAAAATTAGTTAGCGCTCCTAGTTAATCGCATCTAATAGCTCATCCAAAAGGTCATCTTCATCCTCATCTTCACCTTCATCCAATTCAAACAACTCAATTGTTTTCAAAATCAAAAAGATTGGAACTTTAGTCTTATCACTAGCAATAATAAGAGCTTCTTTTAATGTGCTTCCTTTTTTTATCTCTTCTTGATAAATATTCCAACAATCTGAACGCTTTAAATGAGAAACATCTTTCAGCTTCATATTCATCAGATGTTCCACATCAAAAAAACGCTGCATGAAATCAAAGTAACTGGTACTAACTGAACAAAAACCATTGTTTTCATTTACATACTTGTATTCAGCTCCTCGTTTGATTAACGAAGTTACTTTTTCAACACTTCTTTGCTTTCCTGAGAATGCTCGAATAGCAAAAGTAAGCTCTCTTTTGTTAACTTTAAAAGTGTATGCCTTCCTGTTTATCAGTAAATAGGGTAGAAACCTGAAGCGCTTAACACTTAAAGTTGAAAGTAAAAAAAGAGTTTTAATATTTAATGAAGTGCTTATTTTAGAGCCTGTTTCATAAGTCATATTCAGACTATCTGAAAGAAGTGAAAAAAGCTGATTTAGAAGATCAAACTCTATACCAAATTCAAACTGATATTTTTCTGTTACAGACTTCTTGAAATTAATCATTTCACTTTCAGTACAATTTGCAACGATTCCAATTGCTTCATTGATGATTGAGTGGTTAATTTCAATTTCAACTGCCTCTTTAGCATTTATCAATGTGCTAAGAGGATTAACTGCATCAAGGTTGAGTTCTCGAATATATATCAAATGGTCTTTTGAAAGACCATATTTGTTAGTCAGATCTTCTAAGCTTATATTTTTCGAAAACTCATCAAATAAGTGAAAAATAAGCTCTTTCGATCCCAAAATCTTATCTGATTTATAAAGCATATATCATCCTTAGCATAAGCTAATAATGCCACCTAAGTTCTGGAGAGTAACTCTTCCAAGTCAACATCATCATCATCCGAGTCATCAAGAAAAGATGCTTCAATGTTATTACTCGATTGACCACCAATTTGCTCACTGCTTTGTACATGTACAACATCATCAGAAAGCAAATCAAAAGCAGAACTTACTTTGCTTATGTATTTATTTAAATCAACTAATACTCCAGATTCCGCAAACCAAGAGTTCACATGTTCTTTTGAGTTGTTTTCTAAAAGCAAGTAAAGATGATTCATCTGAGCCAAAAAGCTCAGATGTCCATGTTTCAACCAATACAAATGATAAAGAACTGTCAGATATGGCTTTAATTTAGACCTTTCAATTGAATCTGAAAAATCATCAACTAAAGATATAAAGTCCTCTACATCATCGTCAGAAATCGGATAATCTTTAAAGAAAACATTGTAGAACTCTTCACTAAAAGCAAACTCAGAGCTCTGCAAATACGCTTCTAAAACACTCATGAAACGATGTACTCTATTTTGCACTCATCGGCTTTAAGAACAGCTGGTTCTCTAGTTACACCATGAATAGCAAAAATCATGTCATCATCATCATCTTTAGCAAGAACTTGGTGGTTAGGCACTATGAAATATAATTGTTCTTTATGCTTGATAGCTATCTCAACACTTTTACAACGCTCGATAGTAAATCCATCGTGAGAGAAAGTTTCACTATTTTGACCGTCCACCTCTGATGTTAAATTAAACTCCTGATCTTGTTGCTCACTTGTTGCTTGTTCGTATAGTTCATCTTCAGCATAGTCATCGTTAGATGCTGAATCATCGTTAGATGCTGAATCATCGTTAGATG
>CEPZ01026030.1_pt1 | contig 55117 bp, 52 predicted proteins | sample 530461 | NCBI WGS metagenome assembly CEPZ01 (sample SAMEA2620106, study PRJEB7988) | marine metagenome | isolation source: saline water (ENVO:00002010), including
GGAAAACTTAAAAGAAAATCTGAAAATGAAATGATGCTGAAAAATATAGTTGTGGAAGGCATAATCAGTATTCATAAAAAAGATCATCCGATACTCATCAGAGAAAAATTAATGACATTTGTTCCTCGAACAGAGCGGCTAACAGAGGAATAAACTTTGGCCCAAAAAACGATTGCAGTATCCGCTGAAGAAGCACGGGCAAAAAGCACTTCATGGGCAATGACATATGCAGATATGGTTACATTACTTTTAACTTTTTTTATTCTGCTGCTCGTTATTTTGAATGATGCAGAAAAACACATTGATCGTGTCATTAACTTGCTTTTAGACCAAACCTATGAAGAACTGAAGGAAAGCGTGGAATCGTCTTATGTAGCAGTAGAGCGGGTGACAAAAGGGGTGAAAATAACCATGGCAAGCGGTAAACTATTCCAGTCTATGGATGCTGAAGTACAAAACATGGTTTATCCACTATTACAGCAAATAGGTGGAATTATACGCGTGTCAAAAGTCTTAAATGTAGATGACGATCCAAAATACGATAAATTGCTGAGAGCTATCGAAAAACGAGGTGGGTTTTTGAATGTAGAAATTAGATGTGAAGGGCATACGGATGATTTGCCCCTTCCTAAAAATAAGAAGTTTGTAAGTAACTGGGATTTATCAACTGCCCGCGCACTCAATATTGTAAAATTATTGAGCGAATTTTCGCGAATACCGGAAAGTAAATTTTCCGCAATGGGTTATGGAGAATATCGCCCGGTTGTTGGTATGAATACAGTTGGGAAAAACAGATTAGACCTTGATGAAGCTAGAGCAAAAAATCGAAGAGTTGAAATTTATTTGGACGCTTTTATAAAAACAAATACACTAACACTTTAATCCAATTTGAAAAAATTATTTATTATTCTTGTACCAATATTTATTTTGGCTCAAGAAACAGAAACAATCAAAAAAACAGAAATATATTCTTCACCTAAAGAATCAAAAACGGTATCTATTGGACAATTTTATCCTGGAACAAAAGTAACAAAACTAAAAAAAGATAAATCTGGGAAATTCATAAAAGCGACAATTGAGTTTTATATTCCCATTGAGTCTCTTGAAGAAGGTCGCGTATCACATCTCGTCGGGGTAGAACAGATAGCGGATAATGCCAAATACAAACTTTTAAAGGCTACACGAGATGGGAATAGGATAAAAATATCGCTTCAAATAAAAAATGCTCATGCAATCAAAGAACTAGATTTTTCAGCGATGGCTTTTGTGAAAGTTATTGGCAAGGGAGAAAATAAAGGTGAGCTAAATCCATTTGAAGGAAAGTATCAAGGTCTTGCGATTATTAAACCTAATGCATCAGTTACAGCTGAATTGGTTTATGATTTCAAATCAAAACCAAAAAATGTAGAATTAATTTGCACCGGTAAATTAAATGGAGATCGAGTATATTATAATTTAGGATTCTAACAACTCGATACCAAAAACCAGCTCACTCACCTGCATTTTTAGGCAAAACCTTAAAAACTTTTTCCCCTGGTTTTGCCATACGGTATTTCTCCCGAGCCAGTTGTTCAATATATTCAAAATCTGTTTCCAAACGTGTTTTTTCAGCCTCCAATTGCAGTTTCTCATCCCGCAATTCAACAATAGCTTGCTGAATTTCAGATTTTTCTTTCTGTAAGCGATAAAGCTGATAGACGCCGTGATCACCAAAAAAGAATATGATTAACAGTACTATAGCGCCAAGAATTAATACAGCACGAACCAGTTTTTTTTGAAGTTCAAGAGCTTGGTTTGGACGTCTCTTGCGTTTGCGCTGCATGGAGGAATAACGTCTCATTATTAACCTAAAACCTCTTTTCCAGGGAAATCTGCTCTCTTGCCTAATGTTTCTTCGATTCGCAAAAGTTGGTTATATTTACAAATCCGATCTGTCCGGGAAGCTGATCCAGTCTTAATCTGCCCCGCATTCATAGCCACTGCAAAATCCGCAATGATCGTATCTTCTGTTTCACCGGAACGATGGGATATAATTGTGCCGTAATTGTTAGCTTTAGCTAAAGCTATAGTGTCGATTGTTTCACTCATCGTACCAATTTGATTCAATTTAATCAAAATCGCATTCATGGATTTTTCATCGATAGCCCGTTGTAATCGGGGAATATTGGTCACCGTTAAGTCGTCACCAACAATTTGAATGCTGTTACCTAATTCAGCATTCATTTTCTGCCAACCGTCCCAATCATTTTCATCGAGGCCATCTTCAATGGATACAATTGGATATTTTTTCAAAAGATCTTTGTAATAACTAACCATTTCTTCTGCAGACAAAACTTTATTTTCTGAATCTAAATGATATGCACCATTATTGTATATTTCACTCGCTGCAACATCCAATGCCAGAAAAATATCTTTTCCGGATGAATAACCGGTTTTTTCAATCGCTTCTAAAATAACTTCTATTGCTTCTTCGTTGCTGCGAAGGTTGGGAGCAAAACCGCCTTCATCTCCCACAGCAGTATTTAATCCTTTCGCTTTAAGTACAGATTTTAGATTATGGAAAATTTCGGTTCCTATCCGCAATGCCTGCGAAAATGATTCTGCACCAATAGGAAATACCATGAATTCCTGAATATCTACATTATTGTCTGCATGACTACCGCCATTCAAAATATTCATCATAGGGATAGGTAAAGTTGAAGCATTTTCATCGCCTAAGGATTGAAATAGAGGCAGCCCTTTATGGTCAGCCGCCGCCTTTGCTGTTGCCATGGAAACTCCCAAAATCGCATTTGCACCAAGTTTGGATTTATTATCAGTACCGTCTAACTCAATCATCAAATTATCCACGTTGCATTGATCCAAGGCATCATGACCGATTAATGCTGGTCCGAGTGTAGCATTTACGTTTCGAACGGCCTGTTCTGTCCCTTTGCCCATGTATCGATCACCGCCATCGCGTAATTCAACCGCCTCGTGTTCACCAGTCGAAGCTCCAGATGGAACGGCTGCCCGACCAAAACTGCCGTCATTTAATTGTATATCAACTTCGACGGTTGGATTGCCGCGGGAATCCAGTATCTCCCGAGCGTGAATGTGTGTTATATGAGTATCCGACATAAAATATCCTTAAATTAGGTAAACAAGTTAGAAAGCTGATTTTATCGTTGCAAACGCAAATCAATCAGGATTTGTTTCTGGAAACATCTCCCCCTAATTTTCGTTTGAATTTTTCGTATGATAACTGTTAAACGATTCAATAACAATTCTCCGGCGTGGGATAATTTCGTTTCCTCGGCAAATAATGGCACGTTATTTCATACACGTCGATTTTTAAACTATCATCATGAGGGACGCTTTAATGATCATAGCCTGGAGTTTTACAAGAAAGGAAAATTGGTTGGCGTTTTCCCTGCAGCTATTATTGAAACAGAAAACAGTCGCATATTAGTATCTCATCCTGGTGCTTCTGTCGGCTCGTTTGTGATTCCGGAGGATTTAGCTTTTGCCGATGCGTTGGAAATGGTAGAACAATTAGTAGATTATTCAAAAAGGGAAAACCTCGATGGTATTAAATTAACACAACCCCCCACGATTTACAGCAAACGCCTTTCTCATTATATTGATTTTGCGCTTCAGAAAAATGGTTTTTTATATGCAAAAAGGGAAATTTCCAGCATTCTGTTTTTAGAAAAATCTATTGATGAAAATTTATCCAAATTTAAATCAACACATCGCACTGCTGTCCGTAAAGCTGAAAAATCAGGAGTAGTCGTAAAAAAAACAGATGATTTTGCTTCCTTTTACGAAATCCTTAAAAAGAATTTGAGTATTCGCCATGATGTAAAACCCACACATTCATTAGATGAACTTTTGCATCTTAAAGAATTATTCCCAGATAAAATCAATTTGTTTGGCGCATACATAGAGGAGAAAATGGTCGCCGGTGTAGTAAACTTTATTGCAACGGAAAATGTGGTATTGGCGTTTTACATTAGCCATGACGAAGCGTACCAGGAAGTTCGTCCGATTAATTTATTGTTCTACCAAATTTTTGAATGGGCAATTCTGAAGAAATTTAGTGTATTTGATTTTGGTATTTTTACTGTAAATGAAAAACCCAATTTTGGATTAGCCCGTTTTAAAGAAAACTTTGGTGCTAGTGGTCAATATCGAGATACACTGGAAATCCAGTTTTAACTTTCGTGTTTGAACAAATAAAAAAACTTTCTCTGCAATCTCTTGTATATGGTGTCGGTCATATCATGGCCAGGCTGATTACATTTCTTTTGCTTCCTTTATATACAAATGTTTTTACAACAGAAGAATATGGTGTTGTATCCCTTGCTTATGCTTTTATTGGTTTTGCCCTAATCCTGTTTCGTTACGGAACGGACACAGCGCTGATGAAATTTTATATAGATTCAGACGGTAAAGATAAAAACGCATATTTTTCATCGATATGGAGCCTTCAACTATTAACAAGTTTGGTTTTTTCAGGAGCATTAATTTTATCTGCTCCGTTTCTTACACCCCTACTCTTAGGAAGTACAGACCCTTTTATATTGAAAATGATAGCTATCATTATTGCTTTGGATGTTTTGTGGAATATTCCTGTATTAATTCTGCGTGCAGAGGAACGGCCCAGTATGTTTGTGGGAATGAATCTATCCAACGTCATAGCAACCATTGTATTTAATATATATTTTGTAATTTTTTTAGGATTGGGGATAGATGGTGTATTTTATGGCAATATAGTTGCTTCTTCACTGATGAATATTATTGCAATCCCAATTTTATGGAACAGGCTAAAAATAAAATACTGTTCGAAAGAGGTCTTAAAAAAAGTATTTAATTTCAGTTTGCCTTTTGTACCTGCAGGGTTGTTTACGATGATTATGGAATTAGCAGACCGCTATCTACTGGAATGGCTCGTTGGCACATCCGCAGTGGGCATTTATTCTGCCGGTTATAAATTAGGGATGTTTGGATTATTAATGGTTATGGGGTTTAATATGGGCTGGACACCGTTTTTTTTGAAAAAAGGTAAAGAAAAAGATGCCAAAGAATTGTTTTCACGAGTTACGTGTTATTTTTTAGGAATGTTTGGATTTGTTGCAATTTTTTTGACATTGACAATGGATGATTTAGTGCAGCTGCGTATTGGTAATTATTCTTTTTTTGGAGAGGCATTCTGGTCATCAACTGAAATAGTCCCAATAATATTATTGGCATATTTTTTCTTTGGTTTTTATGTACTTCAAATGCCGGCTGTGTACATGCCTGAATTAACAAAATGGGTTCCGGTATACAGAGCTATGGGTGCAGCTGCAAATGTACTGTTCAATATTTATTTTATACCAAAATATGGTGTGCTAGGAGCGGCGTGGTCCACAATGGCTGCTTATGCTATAATGTCTATTACAGTATATTTGATTTCCCATAAACATTATACAATTCCATTCCGTTGGCGAGGAATAAGTTTTCCAATCGTTGCCATGATTGGAGCAATGGCCCTACAGGGTTCGGCGCTGGTTGAAATTGTTTATTTGCTTAGTTATGTGGTTCTTTGGTTTTTTATTGTTGCTGATGCAAAAGAAAAACAAGCGTTATTAAACAAATTAAAATGATTGCTGTTGCAACATCTGGACACAGGCCAGACGATGAACGAATTTATCATAAGGAAATAAAATCCTTGATCAATGCCGGCTATGAGATTTTATATTGTACTCGCTGGGATGAGCATATGGATTTCTCCGGTGAAAACCTCAAGCATTTCAACACCCCCCGAAAAGAAACATCAATAAAAAATTATATTCACTTAATACAAAGTAAGATAGCAGATGCCGGCAAGATCAATTTATTACACATACATGAATTTGATCTTCTTCCTTTGGCAAAACAGTTGAAGAAAAACAGTAAAATACATGTCATATATGATGTTCATGATACATTAAGAGCCATGTGGGAAACTTTTTCATCTAAAAAAGGATTATTAAAAAAAGTGATTAATAAATCACTGTCCTTTTTTGAGTTATCCCATTTGATGTATGTGGATCATGTTATATTAGCTAATAAAGTGTTTGGCGATAATTTTTATGAGCAAAAAGGTCTCCATACGACCGTTGTAGAAAATTTTCCTACGCTGGATAATGTAAATCAAAGCAATAAATCTTTGGAAAGTCCGTTAATATTATACCAAGGACAAATTAGTGCAGATAGGGGAATCCTGGTGCTAATAGATGCTTTTGTAGAAGTAAAAAAAGAAATCCCCAACGCTGGCCTTAAAATTTTGGGAAGTATAAGATCTAGTACTTTTGAAAAAATTATACAGGATAAAATAAAAGAAACTCCTGTAAGCGATTCAATAGAATTATTATCAGAGGTTAAACACCAAGAAGTTTGGAAATATATGCAGGAAGCACATATTGGGGTGATTCCTTCTTTAAATTTGCCGAGAGTGTTAGTAGATACTCCAACAAAATTATTCGAGTATATGGCTTCCGGGTGCGCCATTGTGGCGACAGATGTTCCTCCGGTACGATATTTTTTGAAAAATTCCGGTCAATTGGTGGAACCCAACAATATTCATTCATTAAGCACAGGAATTTTATCTATTATTAGAAGCGAAAATATATATAAAGGTTGTATTGATAATGCCATCGTCTGTATTAAAGAAAAATATAATTGGCCTGTTGCAGAAAAGAAGCTGCTTTCAGTTTATGAAAATTTAGTAGGATGAAAATACTATATATAGCTCCTGAAAATACAGTTGGAACATTAAGTCTCTGGAAACAGGCTCACGAAGCTCGAGGTAATGAATGCACATTCATCACTTTATATCCAACTAAACACGATTATGATCCCGGTATTTGCCTCAATTTACCGTTGGTAAAAGCCAATCCATTGTATATGAAAAGTCGTCATCAATATTATATACTAACACGAGGAGGAAAAGGAGATTACCAGAAGAAAGAGGGCTATCCACCTGTATGGGAACCGAACTCATTTTTGGAAAAGAAATATTTTCAATTTCGTGACTGGTTCTGGAGTTTCAAAGTTGAAAAAGCAATTGAAAAATACGGTTTGCTGGAGTATGACATAATTCACTTGGATTGGGGGTTGGAATTTTACCGTGATGGTCGTTTTGTGAAGAGGTTGAAAGAAGCCGGAAAACCTATCGTATGCACGTATCATGGTCAGGATTTACGCACCAGAGGCGTGATCCCTGCTATAGATAAAGCCAGCAATCTCAACGTAACAAGTGAACTTGATTTATTAAAAAAACACCCGGATATTCAATATCTGTTTTTGCCTTTTGATACAAAACAGCATCAACCATCTTTTAAAATGAATGAGACAATTAGAATATGTCACAGCCCCACTAATCGTTATTATAAAGGAAGCGAAACGATAATACCCATCTGTGAAAAATTAGCTGAAAGGGGAAATGTAGAATTTGTGTTAATTGAAAATATGCCTCATGCTGCAACCCAAAAAATTAAACAGTCATGCGATATATTAATCGACCAGATTCATAACCGCGGTGGTTGGGGTTATGGTATGAATTCCGTGGAAGCGATGTCTATGGGGCTATGCTGTGTAACAGAACTGGTGGATGAATACATTGAATTTATTCCAGACCACCCCTTTGTAAATGTAAATGGAGACAACCTTAAAGAAATGTTGGAAGGATTAGTAATAAATCCAGAAAAAATCATGGAGCATAGAAAAAAAGGGCGTGAATGGATAATTAAGTATCATGATATACGTAACACATCTGAAGTATTATATGGCTATTATAAAGATCGAGGTCTTATTTGAATTGGTTACCGTCAATAGATATAGTTGTTCCATGTTACAATGTGGACCATATTGTTAAACAATGTGTAAACAGTTTATTAACACAGAAGTACGATGAAAACTCTATCACAATTTACCTGATTAATGATGGATCAACAGATACAACAGGTGAAATATTGAATTCATTTTCACACCATCATCATATAAATATAATTCATCATGAAAAGAACAGAGGTTTGTCTGCAGCCCGCAACACAGGGATAAAATCGGGCACGGGAGAGGTTATTATTTTTCTGGATAGCGACAGAACTGTTCAACCAAATTGGATTTCTGAACATATAAATATATTAAGAAACAATGATGTTGTGGGCGTTATTGGTGATTCACAACTACCACACGGAAACATACCCACCAAACTTGATAGTTATTTATATGATCCGCGAAGAGGTGCTCGTCGTTTTGGAGAAGGAACCCCAATCCGATTCCCCTATTTTTTACTGAATAATACATCATTGAAGCGTTCAGTATTTGATGTTATTGAGTTTTTTGATGAAAATATTATGTCTTATGGAGGAGAAGATACCGAACTAGCAATACGACTTTGGGAAGCATATCCAGATGGTTTACGTTTTTCGTTTTCTGCAACTTGTGAACATCATCATCATCGTGAATTAAATGATTATTGTAATTTGATGTACGGCTATGGGAAAACAAATCTACCGTCGTTATTAAAGCAATTTCCCCAGTATAACACAGAGTTGGGAGGACAGTGGATAAAATCAATAAAAGGATATCTACTCTTTAATCCTATTGTACGTTTTTGGGTTGTAAAAACACGTCATTTTCGCAATAGTTTTTGGCTGTCTAGGTATCTGGTCATTGATGCGGTCATTCGGGGCGCAAGAACGGTTTCTCGTCAGTGAAAAAGGAAATTCAACACAATATTGACTTATTATAATATAAATGTTGACAAATATCGAATTGTGCTTAAATTCAAGTGATTTGAAGGTATATAAGTCAAATCTAAACAGAAGAACATACCAATCGGGGGCGGACTGTCTCCGTTTTTACTAATAACCAAACCAAGGAGGAACATCATGGCTGATGTGAGTTCAACTGTCAATAGCGTCGTCGCTGGAATCGTAGGTCTTATTAAAGGCTTAATCGTATTCTTTGTTTTTGCTAATATCCTATACTCAACAGGATTTGATCCTGTAGGTGGTGTAGTCGATCTAGTAAATACATTTCTAGATGGCGGATTAGCTGGCTTATTAGCACTGCTATTTCTCGTATCGATGGCGTGATAATTAACAGGATAACTAACAGGGTTTCGATTTTAAATAGAAACCCTGTATCCTGCTAACCTCATCATAGGAGGAAATATGAGTGCTTTTGACAGCGTAAATGAATGGATAGCCAAAATAACCGACCTGCTGAAAACGCTGGTGGTCCTCGGTATTGTCATTGGAATTTTATTTGACGATCCATTTGGCGTGATTGCAGGAGTTGGTAGAATAATGGGACAATTTGGTGATGCGGGCCTTGCAGGTCTGTTAGCACTGATTTTTCTCGTTGCTATGAGCTCCAAGAAGTAATCCACAACCAATATCCGTTTTACTTACTGCGCCCCGCTTGTCGGGGCGTAGTTGTTTACATGAGTCTTATTGAAAAAGAATCCTTTTAATATTATTTTGACCAAATTAAATAATTTAAAATGCTGTGTGTTTTTCTATACAAAAAATAAAAACAATTAAAATTATATTACGGAAAGCGACGACGTTGGTTATGTTTTCGTTGTGCGTTAGTACATATTTGTCAGCAGCATTTGAACATTATCCTTCCAATTCTGCAGCTGTTGGATCAGGCTTACTTACTGTTAATATATATGCGAATGCAATAGGAGTGTTTTCAGACCCGGCGAGTGTTACGTTGTTTAATAAAAGAAATTTTGCTATTTCGTCAGGTCATCGGTTTGGATTAAGACTCCTTCAACATCATAGTACAGCAATAGCACAACCAATTAAAAAGGGGTTTATTGCTGTAGGGGCTAGTTTTTTTGGAGATAAACTATACGGTGAAACAATCTGGTGTTTAGCAATGGGCAGGAAAATTTCCGAAAAATTAAACATTGGCATGGGACTTATGGTCTATGATTTACAAATTAAAAATTATGGCACAGCCAGGAGCTTGGGAATCAATATGGGCTGGCGAATGAAATTGAATGAAACTTTACAATGGCGGGGAATTTGGCGGAACATTAATGGACCCACTATAGGAAAATCAAAGGATGCTATACCTCAAATTATTGTTTCAGCATTGGTATACAATCCTTTACCAAAAGCAACGATAGTTATAGAATGGGAACAAGACACTTTATATGAAAGCCGATTGAAGTTTGGAGGAGAATTTAAACTTTTGCCATGGGTTGTAATTTATACAGGGCACGCTTCGTCTCCGAATCAAACTACAGCAGGTTTAGGAATAATTTATAAACATTTAAATATTAATTATGCAGTATCAACACATAGTCATTTGGATTTGTCTCACTGGTTTGGTGTGGGGCTTACCATCCACTGAAAAAATTCATTCTGCAGAAGATTGGTTTGTTTTGTTGGGTTATGATGCGGATTCTTCTATTCCTGAAGAAGATTTAAATGATATTCAACAATTAATCAACACACCCGTTGCTTATTCTGATGTAGTTTTAATTTTGACAGGAACGTCTGTTTTACCAGTGTCTGATCTAGATATCATTCTCAAAGCAAAAGACATGAATGATCTTAAATCTAACAATCAATTATCAATTGCAACTCAGAGACTCATGAATAGCATTCGTATTGTTGAGGTCAATCCATTGAAATTATCCATTAAGGAGAAAATTGCATACCAGGATGGCATTCGCCACGATTGGCGGGCAATTGGAAATTTCGGAAATTATGATTTTGGAATACTTCTAGAAAAAGATCCGGGCGAGCAGAATATATTCGATCATAATAGTGTTTATTTAAAATGGAATTCCTCAAATATGAAATTCATCGCAGGTGACCACCAACTGATTGGAGGTTATGGATTAGTTGCTTGGCGCACAACGTCGGTTCATAAAGGATTTGAAACTATAAATACACTTCCACGTCAAGGAAAAGGAATAAAGGGTTATCGTTCAAGCAATGAATATTGGAATACCCGGGGATTTGGTGGTGAACAGCAAACACAGTATGGTAAATTTACGTATTCGTTAGGCAGGACTTATCAGGATGGCTCTCTGGAAGGTGAGGAAATAAAATTGGATAAAACAGGGCTACATATAACACAAAATGATTTGTTAAAGCAAAATCAATTGGTAGAAAATGCAGCAACAGTTATGTGGAATAATAATTTCACCTCATATCAGTTGGGCGTTTTACTTAATACACAAAGCGTTAGTGATAATGATGGTGGAAATATTCAACACAGTTCGGTATCCATTTTTACCTCTGAAAAACAAAATGATTTGCATTGGTTTGGAGAAACTGCATTTAATAATAATTTGTCTATCGCATTTTTAGGAGGCGTTTTATTTAGAAGTGGTACAATAAAATACCTCACTTCTCTACGTTATTATCCAGCTAATTTCAGAACGTATAGAGCACAACCATTTTCAGAATGGCAAGGACAAAAAGAGGGTGAAAAAGGAATCTTTCAAAATGTACAATTGAAATATGTAAAACATGTTATTTCAATATACAGTGATATAGCTGAAAAAATTGACGAAAATACATTAACAACCAGTAATAATATAAAATATGAATCAGGTATCCGGTGGCAGTGGTTTGGCAAAAAACATCGTTTCAAAACTCAATTAAGGAAAAGTAACCAATTGCAAACAACCCAAATCTATTTTCCAAATACAATCAATTACGATATTTATCGCACAACAGCTAAAGGTCAGTACCAATATCAACCCACTAAAAATTTAGATGTACGTTGGCAAATTAATTCGACATTTTACAATAATGAATCTCAGGGTTTAGGAATTGAAACACGGTTTAATTGGGAAATTCCTAACTTTGTAATCACTGGAAGCTGGATTACAGCTAATGTTGATGATTATAACGGGCGGGTCTATTTTTGGGATCTGAATCTTCCTGGAGAAATGCGTAGTTTAGCTGTTTCAGATGAAAAACAATTGTTAGGTGTTAAAATTAAAATGAAGAGTAAAAACAATTACCAAATTTATATGCGCTGGAGGTCGGCTTGGGATTCTATGAATTTTTCTGGAACAGCAGACCAACGATATGCGTTAGCAATCCAAATAATTTTATAAGGCATTATTGCCAGAGTTAACTTTGATACAATAATTTACCCCATATGTTTACGTTTTATAAATTCATAATTCTATCATTCTTCTTGAGTGCTCACCTGTCAGCAACTATTCTGGTTGTCAATAGAGTTAATCAACAAGAAAATGAAATGCAAATATTAGATAATTCGAAAGTGACGTATGTTTCCGCTAAAGATTTATCAAATGTTTTGACCACACGCTTTCCGTTTATGAACAAAGAACGCATGAAGATGGTCTTATATTTTTCTGATACACGCATTAAGATTTCCAGTAATTCCAGTTATATCCTTGTGGATGATGAAGTTTATCATATGCCTGTCTACGCCAAAAGTAAAGACGATGATATTTATCTTCCAGCTGTTCCTATCTTCAACATTTTGAAGCAAACTGTTTTACCTGGATTAACCTATGACCCCATTAAACAGCGGCTGGATATTGATGTTGTAAAATTTAATATTACAAATGTGGATATAGAACAAAAAGCTAACGGAACCATCCTGACAGTTTTTACTCGAGAAAAATTCAATCAGGGGCATATAAGTTCATTTGAACATGAAAATGGCTGGTTCTATCTAACAGTGCAAAATGGAGTGGTTGATACAACAAAAATCAATAAAGCAGATACGCGTGGTGTAATTGCCAAGGTAACTGCAAACCAATTTGCTCAGTCGGCTCAACTGGCGTTTCGATTAAGATCAGAGATCATTGGTCATGAAGTATTTCAAAGTCTCGATCCCAATGCAATTGTAATTACGCTGCGTACTCCATTTGATAAGAGTACCGAACGTATACGTGTCTTGCGTAATCGTTGGAGGCTGGACACAGTTGTGTTGGATGCCGGCCACGGCGGCAAAGACGGTGGTACGGTTGGCAGAAGCGGTACGAGAGAAAAAGATATTGTACTGGATATCAGCAAACGTTTAGGTTTGCTTTTAGAGAAGAAAACAAATATTAATGTTGTTTATACGAGGGAAGAAGATATTTTTATTCCTCTTTGGAAACGGACTAAAATTGCCAATGAGAGCAATGGTAAAATATTTGTCAGTATTCACGCCAACAGTAATCCCAATCGATCAGCTAAGGGTTTTGAATCTTATTTACTTAAACAAGGAAAATCAGATGATGCAATTGCGCTGGCTTCCAGGGAAAATGCTGTTATTAAGTTAGAAGAACACAGTGGAGATAAATATAAAGAATTAACGGGTGAAAACCTGATCATGGCGACCATGGCACAATCTATGTTTTTAAAGGAGAGCGAGGAACTGGCTGCTTTTATCCAAGAAGAGCTTGGTAACCGACTGAATTCACCAAACCGCGGGGTGAAACAGGCAGGTTTCGTTGTTTTAATAGGAGCAAGTATGCCGAACGTATTAATTGAAACAGGATTCCTGTCGAACCCAACCGAAGAAAAACGCTTAAAACAGGCATCTTATCGTCAAAAGATAGCAGAAGGGATTTTCAGTGCTATTGTAAAATTTCGCTCACTTCGAGAAGAATTATTGGCAGAAGGATAATGGCTGATTCACGACCTATTGGTGTGTTTGATTCTGGACTGGGAGGTTTGACGGTTGCCAAGGCGTTACGTTCAATTTTGCCAAATGAATCCATCGTCTATTTTGGCGATACTGCACGAGTTCCCTACGGAAATAAGAGCAGTAATTTAATTAAAGAATATTCCCTTGAAATCGCAGATTTTTTAATGAAGCATGATGCAAAAATGATTGTTGTAGCCTGCAATACAGCTTCAGCTCTAGCCCTGGAGGAATTACAACGTCATTGCACATTACCAGTGATTGGTGTAATAAATCCCGGAGCCAGAGAAGCGATTAAAGCAACAAAGAATGATCATATTGGCATAATTGGTACAGTGGCAACCGTTTCCTCCAAAGCGTATGAAAAAGAATTGCAAAAATACAATACAGATATAAAAACGAGTTCACAAGCGTGTCCATTACTAGTCCCTTTAGCTGAAGAAGGCTGGTTGGAAGGAGAAGTAACTAATTCCATTGTGAAACACTATGTATCACCCCTAAATGATGATGCAATTGATACACTCATTTTAGGCTGCACTCACTATCCCTTATTGAAAAATGTAATCGCAAGCCAAGTAAATGATAATACAACATTAATTGATTCAGCTTCCGCAGTTGCCAGGGTAGTTAAGGAAAGCTTTTTGGAGACAGATCAACTAAATGATAGTGATGAAAAAGGAATGCTAACCTGTTTTGTAACGGATATTCCTATGCGATTTGAAGATGTAGGCCAGCGATTTTTAGGTTCTCCTATGGATCATGTCCAGACCGTCCATGACATCTGATTTTCAATCTCTCCTACAGGATTTATACAGTTTACAGCGCTTGGGAATTAAAACAGGGCTGGAACATACTCATCAATTACTTGACGTCTGCAACAATCCTCATAAACGATTAAAATTTATCCACTTGGCTGGGACCAATGGTAAAGGATCAACGGCTACATTTATCGATTCGATTTTGCGTGTTTCCGGATTAAAAATTGGATTGTATACTTCACCGCATTTGTTACGATTTAACGAGAGAATTCGAGTAAATGGAATTCCCATTTCTGATGAAAAAATTGTTGAATTCATGCAAGTATTTTCTGTTGATATTCATCGCATTGAGAGTACATTTTTTGAAACGACATCCGCTATGGCTTTCTGGTATTTTGAACAAGAAAAAGTTGATATAGCAGTTATAGAAACAGGTCTGGGCGGTCGATTGGATTCTACCAATGTTATTACTCCGGAAATGGTAGTTATCACTCCGGTAAGTATGGACCACCGTGAATTATTAGGGAATGATCTAAAAACCGTTGCTAAGGAAAAAGCAGGAATTATTAAGGAAAACATCCTTGTAATCAGTAGTCAGCAGGAAGCTCCAGTACAAGAGATATTCGTTCAAAAAGCCGCTGAAATGGATGCTCAACTTATGTTAGTTGAACTGCCTGACAAATGTACTGTTTCGACGGAAGGAACAGTTTTTCAGCAGTGTGGTTCAAAATATCAATTATCCCTTATTGGAGAACATCAAGCACAGAATGCAATGCTAGCTATTGCAGTAATAAATCATTTTAGTGAAGACATTTCTGAAAATCACATTAGGATAGGTTTAAAAAATGCTGTCTGGCCGGGTCGATTCCAAGTGTTATCCCATGATCCGTACATCATATATGATGTGGCGCATAACGAAGACGGCATCAGAACTCTACTAAAAACAGTCAAGAAAATTTTCAAAAAGAGGCCCATTGGATTATGTGCTCTTAAGGAAGACAAGGATCTAGAACTTATAGCGAACACTATTCGGAGTCATTTTGAAAAACTGTATGTTATAGATGATGAAAAAGAATTACTAATGAACTCTAAAGTTTTGTCATCAAACTTAAATAAACAAGGTGTCAAAGCAGTACCATTAAAACAAATTAAAGATTTTGCACCATGTTTACACGATGGTCATCCAGGAATAATTTTTGGCTCCCATTACATTGCTGAACCTATTTTTAAGCATTTTCAATTTTCCTTTGACTCTGGAATGATTTAGAGTAATTTCCAGTATCGTAAGCACCTGCTCCCGCAGGGGCATCATTTTTTTAAAACAGATTTCAACAATTCAACATTAGTACATATTATATTGGAGTTATTTATATATGGATGTTAATCAACTACAATCATTGAACATTAAGGAATTGGCAAAAAAGGCCCATGAACTGGAAATCCCAGGATTTTCTGGTTTAAATAAACAGGAATTGATTGTCAAAATACTTGAAACACAAAATGAAAAAGAAGGCATATTACACGCCAAAGGTGTTCTGGAAGTGCTAAAAGAAGGTTACGGTTTTTTACGCAGTCCAGACTTTAATTATTTACCTGGTCCCGACGATATTTACGTAAGCCCATCCCAGATCAAACGTTTTGGTCTTAGGACAGGTCATTCTATTTATGGACAGATTCGTAAACCCAAGGAGAAAGAACGGTTTTATGCGCTGTTAAAAATGGAAACAGTCAATGATAAAAGTCCAGATCACGTTAAACAAGCAATTCTTTTTGATAACCTGACGCCTCTTTATCCTGAAGAAAAATTTAACCTTGAATCAGATCCAAAAGATTTGTCTACTCGAATAATGGATATTGTTTCTCCTATTGGTAAAGGACAGCGCGGGTTGATTGTTGCCCAACCAAAAACAGGTAAAACAATCTTACTGCAAAAAATTGCTAATTCAATTTTGAAAAATCATTCAAAAGTAAAATTAATCATTTTACTTATTGATGAACGACCTGAAGAAGTAACAGATATGAAACGTAATGTGGACGCTGAAGTGGTTAGCTCAACATTTGATGAACCACCTGAACGCCACGTTGCCGTAGCTGATATGGTTCTTCAAAAAGCACGACGCATGGTGGAATATGGTGATGATGTCGTTATTCTACTGGACAGCTTAACACGCCTGGGGCGGGCACATAATGCAGTTATTCCACATAGTGGTAAAATTCTTTCCGGCGGAGTGGACTCCAATGCGTTGAAGAAACCAAAACAATTTTTTGGTGCAGCTCGCAATACTGAGGAAAGCGGCAGTCTTACCATTGTTTCTACGGCTCTCATTGACACAGGCAGTCGAATGGATGAAGTTATTTTCGAAGAGTTTAAGGGAACTGGAAATATGGAACTGGTGTTGGATCGTCGTTTAAGCGATCGCAGGATTTACCCTTCCTTTGACATTATTCGCTCGGGGACAAGAAAAGAAGAATTATTGCTGGATAAAAAAACACTGGCTAGAATGTGGATCTTGCGCAAACTGTTAAACGAAATGAACGTTATTGAAGCAATGCAGTTCATGCATGAACGAATGAAGCGTACTAAGTCCAATGAAGAATTTATGGAAACAATGAACCAATAGGTTTAACTTCCAGTGAAAGGTGTAGCGCTTTTCAATTATAAAAAGTGTAAAAAGTGTAAAAAGTGTATGAGGTATATATATGGAATATAGCAGTCCTCCAATTCGGACAGTTATTGCTCGAGTAATAACGGATAAACCAGTTAGAAAAACCCCTTATCAAGTCAAAGGTGTATTTATGCGCCAATATCCTGATTTAGAAATTATTCCCATGATGGATGGGACATATAGAAACCGATTTTTATATCCGCGTGTTCAGATAAAAATTTTGAATGAGCAAGTATATATGATTGGAATCAATGAAGGTGTAGATCCCATTGTTGAGATAGCTAAACATTTGGATATCTTGGATTTTGGGAATATAACGTTTCAAGTTTTTGATACAGAAGTTGATGTAAAAGATGACCAGTTTCGACCTGTTGATCGATTGATTCGCTATCGTTTGTTGACACCGTGGGTAGCGTTGAATCAAACTACAGGAAGCAGATATCGATTTTTGAATAACATGGAACGTGTCGGGTTTTTGAACCGATTATTGGGCCAAAATATTGTCTTTTTATCCCGGGAAATGGGAGTGGAACTACAGGACAAAATTTTTACAAAAGTAAACCTGACGTCCATGTTTCCTAAGCCCGTAGATGAACGTAATTGGGGAGCGTTTTCAGGTGAATTCAGAACCAATTTTTTGTTACCAAATTACTTGGGAATTGGCAATGGAATTACCCGCGGTTATGGAGCAGTGTACGGAATGTTTAACCCTCAATCATTCACATTTGATGAAGAAAGCTTAAAGGGGCAAACTGAAGATGGAGATGATTCTTTTTCCAAAGCAATGGCAGAATCAGAATTGGAAGGGGTTTCTGTAGAGGATGTTCCAAAACCAAAACGTCACAAGGTAAAACAGTCTAAACCTAAAAAGAGTACCAAAAAAGTACTTTCAGAAGAATTTGACATTGAAGAGGAAGAACAACCAATGGCTAAAAAACCAAAAAAACCCGGACGGCCCAAGAAGGAAATTTCCAATTCAGATGATGACAAATTCAACAGTCCTGAATTTCACAAAAAGCAGCACGAACTATAAGTGACGTCCCAAACTGTAAAATTAGCATCCCGTGTTGCACGGGTTAAGCCTTCGTTTACCTTGGAAATGGCTTCCAAGGCGGCTGATATGCGATCCCAGGGAATCGATGTAATTAATTTCAGTGTTGGCGAACCTGATTTCAATACTCCAGACCATATCATTGCTGCCGGAAAAGCTGCCATGGATGAGGGTTTTACAAAATATACTGCCGGTTCGGGAATGATTGAACTGCGTCAAGCCATATGTGAAAAATTAAAACGGGAAAATGGTTTGGATTATAAACCAACTGAAATCCTCGTTTCCAATGGTGAAAAGCAAAGTTTATACAACACCTGTCAAGTGTTGTTTGATAAAGGCGATGAAGTTGTTGTGTTTTCCCCATATTGGGTATCATTTCCTGAATTTGTGCGTCTTGCAGATGCAGAACCCATTTTAGTAGATACACTACCGGACAAGCAGTTTGAAGCAGATTTTATTGATCTTGAAAAAAAGATAACACCTGCTATAAAAGGAGTAATTGTCAATTCACCATCAAACCCAACCGGGGGCCTTTGGAGCACAGACGCTCTTGTTCGACTACTTAAACTTGCAGCACGAAACGATTGGACCGTGATATCTGATGAATGTTATGAACGCCTTGTGTTTGATGGCGAATTTATTAGCACCGAAAAACTAAACCGTGACCAAAATATCGGGGCAAGAGTAATCACGTGTTTAAGTCTATCCAAAACATATGCCATGACAGGCTGGCGAATTGGGTATGCTGCCGGAAACGAAAAAATTATTAAAGCTATGAGTAAAATCCAAGGTCAAGCAACATCCTGCGCTAATTCTATTGGACAACGAGCCGGGATAGCAGCATTGACGGGTGATCAGCAACCAGTAGAAGATATGCGTTTGCAGTTTATGGAACGACGGGATTTGATGGTTGAATTGTTAAATGATATTCCGGACGTTTCCTGTGCGGTGCCGGGAGGCGCTTTTTATACATTCCCGAATTTTTCAAATTACATAGGTAAAAAAGATAATGGAAAAGTTATTCAGGATTCTTTCGACCTGAGTGATTATATATTAAATTCGAAGGCTGTAGTCACGGTGCCTGGAGATGGTTTTGGCGCACCGGGACATATAAGATTTTCGTGTGCCACTGATAAAGAAACAATTAAGCGCGGTATTTCGAAGGTGGCAAGCGCTTTAGAAAAATTGATATAATAAGGAGTTTTATCATGAAACAGGGAATACATCCCGATTATAAACTTGGCAAGGTACATTGTGCCTGTGGTCATTCATTCGAAGTGTACAGTACTTTAGGTGACCAGCGGATTGAAATCTGTTCAGTCTGTCATCCATTTTTTTCCGGGAAGCAGAAACTAGTGGATACAGCTGGTCGAATTGAAAAATTCAAGGCAAAATACGCCAAATCAGCCCAGTAACTATACAAAAAACATAATGGCTCCGGGAAAAGGTATATCCTTTTTGGAGCCATTTTTTTATTTATGAAACATTTACTTTTAACATTAATGAAACCATCGATTCTTGTCGGCGGTCAGGCCGTCATTGAAGGTGTCATGATGCGTGTTCCCGGCGCATACGCTACAGCTGTTCGTGATCCGGAAGGAACGGTGCACGTAGATAAACATGATTTTACTTCCCGTGTAGAAACATCAGGATTTTGGAAACGACCTATCTTGCGGGGTATGATAGCTTTATTCGAATCCATGAAAATGGGTATGAAAACCTTACAGTGGTCAGCAGATATTGCCATGCCGGAAGAAGCAGAAAAACAACCTGGTAAACTGGCGAATTTCTTTACAACTTTATTTGCTGTTTTATTAGCAGTAGGAATGTTCCTCGTCGCCCCTTTGGGGTTGACCACATGGCTCATGGATATAGAACGGGAAGCATTAGCATTTAACCTGGTTTCAGGATTGTTTCGTATAACTTTTTTCATTTTGTATTTATTAGCTATTTCGTTGATGAAAGATGTTAAACGTTTATTTAGATATCATGGAGCGGAACATCGTGTTGTATTCAATTTTGAATCCGGTAAAGACGTTAATGTTGCTAATGCACAATCTTTTTCTACTTATCATCCTCGTTGTGGAACCAGTTTTTTGTTCATTGTCCTTTTATCTGCCATACTCGTTTTTGCTTTAATAGATACAATTGTCATGGCCATTATTGGTGAAATTACCATTTTTCATCGTTTGGCTTTTCATTTACCCCTCATGCCTCTTGTTGCAGGAGTTTCGTACGAGATTATTAAAATTACAGCACGAAAAGATGAATCCTTATTCTTTCGTGTTTTAAGGGCTCCCGGATTATGGTTACAGAGAATTACAACACAATCCCCGGAGGATGAAATGGTTGATGTAGCCATTACAGCCTTAGAAAATGCCTTTGGTGAAAAATATAATGAAATGGTTGGTAAAAAATATACTGCAGAGGCCATCGGGTGAAAGATAGGATAAAAACGATCATTAACCGTCATGAAGAACTAAGCAAACTCTTATCCGATCCTTCGGTAATGAATGACCAAAATAAGTACAAAGTAACAGCCCAAGAACATAGTCAATTAAGTCCCATCGTTTTAAAAGGGCAAGAATATCTCGATGTTCTTCATCAAATTGCGGATGATGAAGATATACTTAAAGGTGATGATACAGAATTGAAAGAAATAGCTCAAGAGGAATTATCTGAATTAAAGGTACAAATAGAATCACTGGAAAATGAATTAAAAGTTATGCTTATTCCTAAAGATCCCAATGATGACAAAAATACAATTGTTGAAATTCGCGCAGGGACAGGCGGTGATGAAGCAGCTTTATTTGCAGCGGATTTGTTTCGGTTATATTCCCGTTTTGCCGAACGCAACAACTGGACTCGGGAAATTATGGAGATGAATGATATTGGAATTGGCGGATATAAAGAGGTTATTTTTTTAATAACGGGAAAAGGTGCTTATGGACTAATGAAATATGAAAGCGGTGTTCATCGAGTTCAACGGGTACCAAAAACTGAAGCAGGTGGCCGTGTTCATACGTCAGCTGCAACCGTGGCAGTCCTTCCTGAAGCAGAAGAAGCCGAAATTGACATTAATGAAGGCGATTTGAAAATTGATACATTCCGCGCCAGCGGTGCAGGAGGTCAGCACGTTAATAAAACTGAATCGGCCATTCGGATAACACATTTACCTTCTGGTTTAGTTGTTTCTTGCCAAGATGAAAAATCCCAGCACCAGAATCGTTTATTGGCCATGAAAGTATTACGCTCAAGGTTATTGGCTCAAGAACAGGAACGCTTGGCTCAAGAAAGAGCATCTGCCCGGAAATCTATGGTATCCACTGGGGATAGATCAGCAAAGATTCGTACATATAATTTTTCACAAGGGCGGATAACAGACCACCGTATAAATTATACAGCATATAAACTTGATGCTATTTTAGATGGTGATATTTCTGAATTAATTGAACAGTTGAAATTGGCAGAGCAGCAGGAACAACTGGCTGGAGATTAAATGACCTCTGTTCCCCAAGACGGTCAAATCAACACATGGCTGAAGTGGTCAGCAGCTGAACTTTCACTTATCCTGGAAGACAACACCCAAGAAGCCGAATGGCTTTTATCCTCTCTATTAAATTGCACAAAATCTGAATTATACATTCAGAAAAATGAATTAACTAAACAGCAAAGCAAACTTTTTCAGCATTGGATCAGTAGTCGAGTAAATGGCCTTCCAGCGCAATATATAACTGGTTGGACAGAATTTTATGGTCGACGATTTAATGTAAATACATCCGTACTCATTCCCCGCCCTGAGACAGAACGATTAGTGGATGTAGCTATTCATTCACTCCAGGAATTAGACAACCCACAAATTGTGGATATTGGAACAGGATCCGGATGTATTGCGATTTCAGTTGCCGCTGAAATTTCAAATGCAACGGTTCTTGGTTTGGATATTTCCGAGGATGCATTAGCAATTGCTGAAGAGAACGCATCAATAAACAATGTAGACAATGTAAAATTTTTACAAACAGATTTTTTGAGATTTAATCCTCCTGAACCTATATACGATGGCTTGTTAATGAATCCGCCTTATATTCCGGAAAAAGAAATGTCTACACTCACAACAGAAATACGGGATAATGAACCACATTTGGCATTAACGGACAATAAAGACGGGTTACTGTTTTATCAACACTTATCTGAATCAGCTAATAAATGGGTTCGTCCCGGTAGTTGGCTCATCATGGAAGCGGGATTAGGCAATCATCCACAAAAAGTAAAGGAATGTTTTGATAGAAAAGGCTTTGAACATTTGGAATTTATTGCGGATTTTAATTCAGATGAGCGCATCTTCAAGGTTCAAGTTTTATGAAGAATTTCTGGCAGCATATAAAACTATTACGTCCCATAAATTTGATTACATCTGCTTTTGCCATGGTGGTATGTGCCAGTATTTTGGATGGAATAAATGATACAAAAACACTTTTAATAACGATACTTGTTGTTGTGTGTTATAATGCTGCCGCTAATGCGTATAATGATGTGTTGGATTATAAAACGGATGTTATAAATCGTCCCAGTCGTCCTTTAGTGACGGGACATGTGAAAAAAAGAACAGCGTTGTATTTGGCAATAATTTTATTCGTGATTGGCAGTGTGTTGACATTAGAATTAAACCGCATGGCTCAATTTATTGCGGTTGGTTTAGCTCTCCCCATTATGATCTTTTACAGCAAATTCCTTAAAGGGACACCATTGATCGGTAATGCTGCAGTAGCTGCAATATTGGGACTGGCATTCATTTTTTCCGGAGCTGTCTATGAACAAATAAATATAATGATCATTCCGGCATGTTTGGCCTTTGGTCTCACCTTTGTCCGGGAGTTGATTAAGGATATGGCCGACATTGAAGGTGACGCAAAAACGGGATTAAACACGTTTCCCGTAAAAGCTGGGCTAGAAAAATCAGCTAGAGTTTCCATAACTGCAGCATGTATAATTGGCGTCGGAGCGATAATTCCATTTTTGAAAAGTTATTATGGCTGGCCTTATTTGGTTATCCTCGTTTTAGGAGTGGAAATACCTTTAGCAATGATTGTATTTTCGTTTCTGAAATCGCCGGCAATTAAGCAAGCGAAACAATTTTCCGAGGTATTAAAATTCAGTACAATCGTAGGATTAATGGCTTTTTTCATCGATAATTATGTCCGCTGAATTCGTCCATTTACATAATCATTCAGACTACAGTCTCTTAGACGGTGCCCAGACCATTCAGACGCTGGTGAATACCATCGACGATTTGAAAATGGATTCGGTAGCACTCACAGAACATGGCAATATGTTCAGTGTAATCCCCTATTATAAATCTGCAAAAAATGCAGGTGTAAAACCCATCATTGGCTGTGAGATCTACGTAGCACATGGTAGCCGTTTTGACAAGAAACCAAGAGCTGAAGGCGGCTGGGGGAATAATCATCTCATATTACTGGCACAGAATATTGTTGGCTACCGCAACCTGATGAAGTTAGTCACTCATGGTTATCTGGAAGGGTTCTATTATCGTCCGCGTGTAGACAAGGAATTGCTTAAAGAACACAGTGAAGGGTTGATTTGTTCTTCCGGATGTTTAAAAGGAGAAGTGACTGAAAAATTGTTAAATGATGATTGGGATAGTGCTAAAGAAACAGCCTTAGAATATGCCGAAATGTTTCCGGGACGGTATTACCTGGAAATTCAAAATCATGGTATTGATGAGGAAAAACGCAATGTAAAGCTCATTACAAAATTGGCACGGGATTTAAACTTGCCGCTGGTCGCAACAAATGATGCCCATTATGCCAAGCGGGAACATTCGGAAGCCCATGATGTGCATATTTGTTTAGGAACAGGGAAGGAAAGAGATGATCCCAACCGCCTGCGCTATGCTACCCCGGAGTTCTATTTCAAAAGCCAAGATGAAATGTATAATTTGTTCAAAGAGTTTCCCGATGCCTTGGAAAATACACGAAAAATTGCAGATAGCATCGATCTCGAATTACCCATGGGTGATTATCATCTACCTTCATTTCCGATTCCTGAAGATGCCCAATCCCAAGACCCCGATGATTATTTACGCTATTTATGTGAAGACGGTGTTCGCAACATTTATGGTGATATGACACCGGATCTCCAAAACCGTCTGGATCATGAATTGGGTGTAATTAAAAAAATGGGCTTTGCTGGATATTTTCTCATTACCATGGATTTTGTAAAATATGCAAAAGACAATGGTATTCCTGTTGGACCGGGCCGGGGTTCTGCTGCCGGAAGCCTGGCGTCTTTTGCCTTGGATATCACGACCATAGATCCCATAAAGCATGACCTGCTTTTTGAACGATTTCTAAATCCAAACCGAATCAGCCTGCCGGATATTGATATTGATTTTTGCATTGAGCGTCGCGGTGAAGTTATCGATTATATCAAACAGCAATATGGTGATAATTCTGTAACACAGATCATTACGTTTGGAAAAATGAAAGCTCGTCAGGCTGTGCGTGATGTAGGACGTGTGCTGGGTTTTTCGTTCGGTGACGTAGACAAAGTTGCCAAAATGATTCCTGCTGGACCGTTTATAACATTAGAGCAAGCACTGAAACAAAATCCTGAAATGCGGGATGCTGCCGATGGACGATATAAGGAATTAATTGAACACGCACTAACGCTTGAAGGCATGAATCGTCATGCATCCACCCATGCTGCCGGTGTTGTGGTTACACCAGGAGACCTGACAGATTACACTCCCCTTTTCAAATCCAATACGGGCGATATTACCAGTCAGTATGATATGAAGGGCCTGGAAGATTTGGGCTTGCTGAAAATGGATTTCCTTGGCCTCCGCAATTTGACGGTTATTGATCACACCCTGAAACTGTTGAAAAATAGTGGTGAAAAAGTGGATATCTCCAAGATTGATATGGAAGACTCAAAGGTATATAAATTGTTTGCAAAGGGGATGACAATTGGTGTTTTCCAGTTTGAATCTTCCGGAATGCGCGAATTTCTGAAAAAGTTGAAACCCACACAAATCGAAGACCTCATTGCCATGAATGCCTTGTATCGACCTGGACCCATGGAAAATATTGATAATTTTATTAAGCGTAAGCACGGCAAGAAAAAGATCACTTATATCCATCCTGCGCTAGAACATATATTAAATGAAACCTACGGTATTATCGTTTATCAGGAGCAGGTGATGCAGATTGCTCACGAGATTGCCAAATTTACCCTCGCTGAAGCGGATATCATGCGCCGTGCCATGGGTAAAAAGATTAAAAAACTCATGGATGAGATGAAAGTGAAATTTGTTGAAGGTGCCCAAGAGAATAATATCGACCGTAAAACGGCCGAAGAAATTTATGCTCTTATTGAAAAATTTGCGGAGTATGGGTTTAACAAAAGTCATTCCACCGCCTATGCATATGTGGCCTACCAAACGGCTTGGCTTAAGACTCATCATCCTTCAGAATTCATGGCTGCTAACCTAACAAGTGAAATGTCCAACATTGACCGTGTGGTAATTTTGATTAACGAATGCAGAAAGCAAAAAATGTCTGTAGATGCACCGGATGTTAATGTATCGGATATAAATTTTCGTCCGGTGAATAAAAAAACGATTTCCTTTGGACTAAATGCCATTAAAAATGTTGGATCAAAAGCTCTAGAGCATATACTGGCAGCTCGTGATAAAGATGGTCCTTTTGAGTCTTTATTTGATTTTACATCCCGTGTGGATTTGCGGGCGGTCAATAAAAGAGTGCTGGAAAGCCTGATAATGGCCGGTGCCATGGATAGTTTAGCAGGAACACGAGCAGAAAAGTTTGCAACCATTGATATTGCCCTAAGGTACGGTCAGCAGATTCAGGAAAACAGGCACCGCAATCAAGTGGATCTTTTTGGCCAGGCATCCAACGGTGAATCATCCATGGTTCCTGAGTTAGTTAATGCAGAGAGTTGGTCAGACAGCGTTTCTTTACAAAAAGAAAAAGAAGTTTTGGGTTTATACCTTTCAGGACATCCTTTGTTGAAGTACGCTGAAGACTTGGAGGAATTCAGTAATTTTGATTTCTCTGAAAATGTTGAAGAATTAAAGCTGGATATTGTTCGCATTGGCGGATCAATTCAGGAATTCAAACTTCATTTTGACCGCAAGAACAATCAGATGGCTTTTTTCAAATTGGAATGTCTTGGCGGTCAAGCCGAAATACTTGCGTTTAGTTCTGTATTTGATAAGTTCAAAGATTTATTGGATAATGACGAAATTATTTTTGTCAGCGGCCGGCCAACAGACACATCTGATTTCAGCGACTTGAAAATCATTGCAGATGAAATTGTTACCCTAGACAAAGCTCGTGATTATTTTGCAAAGCATGTGAATATAAAATTCGAACTTGATCAAATGAACCCAAAAGACGTAGATGATTTTAATACATTGGCACAAAAATATCACGGCAGCTGTGGATTGATGTTTCACATATCAAGAAACGGCGGGAAAGACCAACGTATATTTGCCCATAATATTCGTGTTTCATCCGGAAGGGAATTCATTAAAAAACTCAGAGATGTTTATGGCAAAGATAACGTTTGGGTGTCTAATTGATCGCCGTTATACAACGGGTAACATCCGCAAACGTAACGATTGATGATAATGTCGTTGGACACATTGATCAAGGGCTTGTCATCTTATTGGGTGTAATGGATGACGACGATGAGGACGATACGAATTATTTGGTAAATAAAATTTCTGGTTTGCGCATTTTCAATGATGAAAATGAAAAAATGAATTTATCAATTAAAGATGTACTTGGATCAGCGTTGGTGATAAGCCAGTTTACATTATGCGCGGATACTCAAAAAGGTCGCCGGCCGAGTTTTATTCATGCAGCACTGCCAGAAAAGGGCAATGAATTATATGCAGATTTTATGAAAAAGATGAAAGGTCAAGGCGTTCCGGTACAATCGGGAGAATTTGGTGCCATGATGAAAGTGAATATCCAAAACGATGGACCTGTTACGATTGTATTGGATAGTAAAAAATAATCAATTGAGAAAAAATCCAATATCGGAATTTGGCTGAAACCAACACCAATAGAGTTGTAATTTTCCATATATCGAGTTAAAGACTATGGAACGTAAAATTAGAATATTAATGGCCAAACCAGGTCTTGATGGTCACGATCGTGGTATCAAGGTTTTGGCGTCGGCTTATAGAGATGCCGGTATGGAAGTAATTTATCTTGGCCTCCGTCAAACGCCGGAAATGATCGTATCAGCAGCCCTCCAGGAGGATGTGGATGTTATTGCCCTATCCAGCCTGAATAATGCCCATATGACTATCTTTACTAAAGTGATGGAATTGATGAAGGATAAAGGATTAGATGATGTGCTCCTCACTGGAGGCGGTATTATTCCTGAAAAAGATATGACCGCATTGGCCAGTGTGGGAGTTGGTAAATTATTTGGTCCTGGTACACCTGTTCAGGACACTATCGATTATATTTCAGATTGGGTGCAGACCAATCGCCGCTAAATATGGACCTGTCCAGCCGCACAGCCATGGAACTTCATTTTGCTGATAATTTTGAGACGCATTTATTTTCTGTCCTGGCAGAACATTATTTAAAAGATGGCGATTTAGATCGTGCTAGAAAAGTGTGTGAAATTGGGTTAGAATACCATCCGGAGAATGCCGACGGTCTATTTATACTGGGTAAAACAGATCAAACGGATGGGGAGCTCAAGAAAGCTGAACAATCCTTTAAATCTGTGTTAAAAAATGGCACAATACATTTACAGGCGGCTACAAATTTGGCTGAAATACAAACTGAATTAGATCGTTCGGATACCATCCTTCATAAAACATGGCAGCAAATATTAAAATGGGATCCTAGCAACAAAACAGCTCATAATTGGGTGGAAAAGAAAACAGCAAAAAAGCCACACCGAAGAACAAAGAAGCAAAAGGTTAAAAAAGTACATCCCAAAAAACAATTTGATAGTATTGAAATAAGTCCCAGGCTGGCAACATTTACAATGGTAGCTGTTTTGCGCAACCAGGGCCTACACCACCAAGCATTAACTGTCTTGGATATTTTAGAGAAAAAGGGATCGGATAAGAAACGTGTTAAAAGTGAAAAACAAGATATTTTGGAAATATTGAAAGAATAACATGAGTGAACAAATATTTACACAACGGCAAGATAATTTAAAGAATAAACTGGCTGAAATGGGTGTGGATGGTATACTGCTTACAAACTTGACCAGCATCCGTTATCTTTGTGGATTTAACGGGTCTGCTGCTTCCTGTCTCATTACGACTGACGGATCATACTTTATTTCTGATGGCCGTTATGATGTTCAGTCCAAAAATCAAGTCAAAGGCTTGGAAAGGTTCATTGATTTTGGTACGCATCTTTCCATAATCGAAAAAAATAATTTGATACAAAATGGCTTAAAGTTGGGCTTTGAAGGTGATCATACCAGCGTTAGTCAATTCAAAGCAATGCAGGACGTTTTTTCAAATGTTAATTGGGAATCCACATCCATGCTCATGGAAAACCTCCAAGCAATAAAAGATCAATCAGAGCTTGATGCTATTCGAACTGCTGTCGAAATCACAGATGTCATTTATGAAGAAATTATACCCATGCTCAAAGTAGGCACAACAGAAAAGGATGTGGCCATCCAACTGGTAACTCGATATCGCCAAGAGAGCGATGGAGAGGCGTATTCTCCCATTGTTGCCGGTGGACCGAATAGCGCATTACCCCATGCTGTCCCGGGAGACAGGCCGTTTGAAAAAGGGGACTTTATTGTCATTGATGCAGCGGCAAAATTTTCCGGTTACCATGCCGATATGACTCGGACACCTGTTGTGGGTGAAGCAACAGATAAACATCGTGAAATTTATAATATTGTTAAAGACGCCCAGCAGGCGGGATGTGATGCAGTCAAAGCGGGAATGACATGTAAGAAAGTGGATAACGTCACCCGGGACTATATAACTGAAAAAGGTTATGGTGAATATTTCAACCATGGTACAGGCCACGGCTTGGGTCTGGAAATTCATACTGAACCACGGTTAAGCCATTTGAGCAAATCGATCCTGGAAGTAAATAATGTAATCACCATTGAGCCAGGGATATACTTGGCCGGCTGGGGCGGAGTGCGCATTGAAGATGATGTTATCATTAATAAAGACGGTTGTGAAGTGTTGAATAAAACCACCAAGGAATTGGTTGTTTTAAATTAGTGTTGTAGCTCAAGCTGTACTGCAGACATTCCTGTCTGTCCTACGTTTCACAAACAAAATATAGCTTAACAAAACCAATTTTGATTAAAGATATTTATTCCGATCCAGAGCTGTACGATATAGCTCATTGGTGGAAAACGAATGATTTAGAATTCATTGCCAATGCAGCCGATAAATTTGGTGGTCTGGTTCTTGAATTAGGTGCAGGAACAGGACGACTTGCTTTGCCAATACTGGAAAATGGACATACCTATACGGGCATTGAATCCAGCCCTGCTTTTGTTAAATGTGCAAAAAATAAACTAGCAGCATTTGGTGAAAAAGCAACTGTGTTGGAAAGAGATATGCGAACCTTTGATCTTAATCAGCAGTTCAAATTTATTTTCATCGGATTCAATTCCATTTTTCATTTAATGAACGAAAAAGATGTGTTGTCATTTTTCCAATGCGTAAAAAAACATTTAACGGATGATGGTACATTTCTAATTGATACCTTTATACCAGATCCTTTGTTTTTATACCGGGATAAGCAAAAGTATTATGTGATGGAGTTTGATGATCCTGATGGAACCCCTTGTATTATTAGTGAAACAAATGAATATGACAATGATTCACAAGTAAATCATATCCAATGGTTCTTCAATTATGAAGGCAAGGATGAACCGAAAGTATTCAAGTTCGATATGCACATGATTTTTCCTGATACTATGGACAGATTATTAACAGATGCCGGTTTGGTGATTAAGAGGAAGTATGGCAGTTATGAAAAAGCTCCATTGGGACCGGAAAGTCAGTTACAAATTTATGAGTGCAGTAAATGAACGTCAAAAAAGGATTAGAACACTTAAGTAATGTGGATAAAAAAATGGCTCGGGTCATTTATGAGTTTGAAGAACCTACTTTCAGAAAAGAGACTAACTATTTTGAAGCATTGGTTCGCGCTATTGTGTATCAACAGTTGAGTGGAAAAGCAGCTTCGACCATTTATGATCGATTTAAAGAGCTATTTAATGGAGAAGAATTTCCGCCGCCAAAAAAAGTAATGGAAAAATCCCATGAAGAATTACGATCTGTAGGCTTTTCAAATCAGAAAGCTATGTATGTACACAATATAGCTGAAGCTTTTGAAAATGGTTCTGTGTCGAAAAATTTGGACCAATTAGATGATGAAGCGATAATTGAAAACCTAACATCTATTAAAGGTGTGGGCCCCTGGACGGCGGAGATGTTTTTGATGTTCACTTTACATCGCCCTGATGTTTTTCCAGTAACGGATTTAGGTGTCAGAAAAGGTTTTCAATTATTCTGTGGACTGGATGAATTACCAGATCCAGATTCTATGATCAAAACAGCTGAGCCATGGCGGCCCTTCCGAACACTGGCATCCTGGTATTTGTGGCGTTTAGTAGAGGACCCATTTGAATGGTGATTAAACACATCTTTTTTGATATTGGGGGTGTATTGCTGGAGATCGACCATGTGCGGTCATTACAATATTGGAGCGACTGTACCGACCTGTCAATTGATGTTATCAAAGATCATTTTCCCTATGAAGCACATGAACAATACGAAATTGGCAAATTAACTGATCATGAATTTTCCCAGGCTATGAAAGATGCTCTTCCCCAACCTAATTGTTTGAAAGAGGATGATTTCTGGCGGGGCTGGAATAAATTGATTGTGGCAGAAACAGAAACAGTCAAATTGCTTCCGCTGTTGAAACAATCGTATAATGTATACCTCCTATCTAATACCAATCCCAGGCACATTAAGCATGAAGTGGATAAACGATTTTCTTTCCAAAAAAATGTGGACAGGGCATTCTACTCTTTTGATTTGGGCTGCAGGAAACCGGATGCAGCGATTTATTTAAAAGCTTTGGAATTGGCTGGAGCAAAACCAGAAGATTCATTATTTATTGATGATGTAATAATCAATGTTGATACTGCTCGATTTTTAGGGATAAAAACGATTCATTATAAAAATCCCCAAAATCTCTATGATGAATTAAGAAATTTGCCGTAGAGGGATTGATTTAATGGAATCTTCGAAGGAATAACGTAATTTTAAGTTTCAATTATCTTCTATTAACTAAATGATTTACCCCAAATCCCTCTTTTTATTAGCCTTATTGTGTGATTTATCTGCGCAAGAAGATTGGTTGCTTGTGGGCGAAGAACGTTCAGTCGCCATCAGTGGAATTGCCAGAGTTGGCGGTCAGACGATTGTTGTCCATGATAATAAGCGTGAATACGAAGGCCGTATCGGCATTGTTACAGAATCTGGGGAAGGCTTAAAATACCGTATTCTTGAATGGCCAGATGAAACATTACCTTTTGACGTGGAAGCATTGACAGCCATTCCGGGAAGCGTTACAGATATGATTGCCATGGAAAGCCAGGGGAAATGTCATTGGCTGGTGTTTGATCAGGCAAAAATGCGCTTGGCATATAACGGCTTTATCCAGATCCCCAAAATCAAGTGGCCCACGAACCTTGAAGGGTTTGGCTTGATGAAAGTGGGAGACAAGTTTCTTGCTGCTTGGGGGCACCGAGGTAAATCCAAATATCCCGGAAAACTATTCTGGGGTTGGCTGGATTTTAATTCTCGAACAGTAGAGGCGGTGGATTCCATAGAAATTTCTGTGGAATGGCCCACGGAACACGTGCGTCATATTGCTGATTTGAAGATAAATGAGTTTGGCGATTGCTGGATCGTCGCAACATCAGATCCCGGAGATGACGGGCCATTTTCTTCTGCTTTGTATCATATAGGAAGGTTCCAGATAGAAGACAACCAAATCAATTTTTACCAAATCTTAAGCCGCAAGCCTGCCTTTAAATTTGAAACCCATAAAGTTGAAGGATTTGATTTTATAGATAACGGGATCATAACCGCCACGGATGACGAAAATTTCGGAGGCTCCATAAAAACAGTTTATTTTAAGTAAGGATTATATTAATGAAGCTATTCAGAATTTTATTACTAACTACTTTTTTATCCATTGGCTGTGCACAAACATGGCAATGGACCGGTAGAACCCACGGTGAACTGGACTGGACAACCATTGAAACGGATCATTTTCGTATTCACCATCACCATGGAATAGAGGACATTGCCCGGGAAGGAGCATCAATAGCGGAGCAAGTGCGGCCGCTTTTACTTAAGCAAATGGATCTGGAAGATATTCCCACTATTGATATCATTTTCACTACAGAAGATGAAATTATGAATGGGTTCGCAAATTGGACCAATACCACATTTATATGGGTGGATCAAAACGATGCTGCCATTTGGCTAGAAGATGAAAAATGGCTTTACCAGGTTTTGTCACATGAACTGCAGCATATTGTCTTTTTCAATAGGGTAAAAACTTGGCTGCCGGAACCGTGGTCATATCTATTATCTCAAGTTCCCGGGTGGGTGGTAGAAGGTTTAGCTGAATATGAAACGGAACGCTGGCGGCCGTATCGAGCAGATATCAGCCACAAATTTCATGTGCTGCAGAATAAGATGGATGAAATGGACCCCCATCACGATGGCTATTCCAAACTATTATATTGGTCAGACAGATTCGGTGATTCAACCATTGTCCAAACCCTTTCCCACAGAAACGGGCTTGGAATATTTAATTTTAATGATGGTTTCAAAAAACATACCGGTATCACCGTTGAGCAATTCAACGAAGACTGGCGCCGTCATATGAATACCTATTATTACGGCTACCGCGCCCAGAAAGAAGCCATTGAAGAGATCGGGAAAGTGGTCACATTGCCCATTAAAAAAATTGCCGGTTTTTCCTTTTTCCAGGACAGTACACAAATTGCTATTTCAGGATTAGATGATAAAAACCAACGTGATATGTCTTTATTTGTATTGCAAAGAGATACAACCAAAGAGCGTGAAAAGCGGGAAGAAAGGCAGAAAGCCCTTGAAAAGAAAAAGGATAAGGAAGAGGATAAAGAACCCGGGTTTTTTGCGAAATTATTTGGTCAGGACAAAAAAGATGAAAAGAAAAAGAAAAAGCCCAAACCGATTGTCATCTGGGATAAGGAAGAAGTGGATTTTGGTTCTTTTCACAAGTATATGAACTGGTCCTATGATGGCCGCAAGTTGGCGTACGCAAAATACCATTTTGGGAAATATCAATCCATGGTCAATGATATCAAAGTCTATGATCTTGATAAAAAATCATCTGCATGGTTCACTCAATCTGAACGGGCCACCTATCCTGATTGGTCACCTGATGGCCAACAAATTGTTTATGTTGCTCATGAAAATAGTGTTTCAAATCTTTACACCATGAACGCCGCTGGTGCTGATAAAAAACAAATCACACACTATGTGTATGATACCCAAATTATTAATCCCCATTATAGTCCTGACGGCAATTTTATTGTTTTTGCCATGGCGGATAAAGAAGCCAACCTGGATCTGTTTATTTTGGAGCTTACCAGCGGTGATGTCCGTCGGTTAACTGACGATCTTGCAGCAGATTATGATCCGGTATGGCACCCTGGTGGTGATTTTGTGTCCTATACGTCTCACGCTAGTTTCACACCAAACATTCATACAGTAAACATTGCCACAGGTGTAAGCAAGCAAGTTTCGGATGTGGGTGACGCTGTCTGGGCCGCCCAGTGGTCGCCGGTGGACAGCACTATCATGGCCGTCACGCTGCCAGATGTAGATACAGTCCGCATTGTAAATGTGAATCCCCATCGTGATGTTGCAACTCCAGCATTAGCTATCCGAGACCATTACAGTAATTGGCGCAGTGCCGGACCGGATATTCTGCTGTCTGGTATTGATCCGAAAAAGGAAGTCAATATTTTAAAATCACATGACTATACACCTACAATTGGTATAAAGCATTTAGCTACACTAGTATTACCACTGGGTTATGAAGTCTTTGGTTTGACACAATGGACAGATGCTATGAGCCGGCATTTATTCGCAGGTATTGGACTGGTAGATTTTTCAGAAAATAGCACACATAGATTTTTAATAGAGTATGCCAATGCCATGAGCGGACCGATGTGGGGTATTACTGCTACATCATTATTGGATATCAAAACAAAGCCCTACGACCGTACAAAATGGGGTTTACTTGAAGAAAACAAAAGTATCGCATTATGGGCTAATATGCCATACAATATTGGTAATAACATGTCCAGCAACCATACTTTTGGCGGGGGAGTAAAATTTACAGATCGCAATGCTAATGTGATCAAAGATGTGGATGATGAAACAGGCGAATTGATTTATTTGGATTCAACGGAGTTTCGTTATTTAAACATACCTGTTTCCGGGAACGAAGGATTGATCAGCTTATCATATACCTGGTTGAGCCGTCGTCCCCATAAGCGCAATACCATGATCCCCAATCAAGGGCAAGGCCTTGACCTGACCTTGGAATATACCAATTCCGGTCTCTATGGAGATTTTGATTATACCCGCATCCTCACTGATGTGTTCATTAATTTGCTGCCCCACAAAAAAAGCCCGATTGTTTTATTTGGCCGTATAAAATCTGTAACTATGTTGGGCAAAACTCCACCGCCCCAGGATATGCCGGCCATAACGAATGATACTCCTATTTATGGCGGTGGCAACAACATTTTAGGCTCGGATGAAATAGTCCACCTCCGCGGCTGGGATGACTGGCGATTGGGCGACAGGTTAATATTCGGAACCTTGGAAGCCCGCGCTGGAGCACCGCAATTTTCACTGGCAGCGTTTCTTGATTTTGGCAATGCCTGGTACGCAGATGGCGAAAAAGATGATATGTTGTTTACCGGGGGATATGAAGCACGAGTGAATTTTATGGGATTTATTGTGGCTTACGGAACAGCCCAGGATTTCAACCGCTGGAAAGATAATGAAACACCAGTAAACTACCTGCGCCTGACGCTCGTAAATCCTTTTTAATTAAGGATTCAGAATCGTCTGAATAAGTACCAGAGCATCGATCACATTTAAATTACCGTCTTGATTAAGATCAGCAACATATACTTGGAGGCCATTGGGTTGGACAACACCTAATATATAATCAACAATCTGTAGCACATCATTGATGGATATTTCACCATCAAAATCCACATCACCAATTACAATATCGACGCTAATGCCATTTAATACAAATACGTCATCTACTGCTGCTTCCACCAGGGAGCCTTCACCGCTGTCATCAGCAATAAAACGCACCTGAACCTGATCTGACATTTCGATATACTGGTTTAATAAAAATTGTTTATAAATCCAGGATGCTTCAGACTGGCTTGTCCGTTCCAAGTCAAACCAATTTTGACCATCAGCAGTGACTTGGACCACCCAGTCATCAGCATTGGGGGAATTCCCCAGGTTATTTGTGTACCAGCGCCAGTATCCAAACACAGGGTTAACAGCACCAGTTAAATTCATTACAGGAGTTAATAATGTTGTCGTGCCATTATCAACATCATCATCCCCAACGTTAGAACCATCGAAGGGGGCATTTCCGGTAACAAACGCAGTAATACCATCTATAGTATGGTCATCTTCGGGTTGCACTTGCTGACCGTTGGTTGTTGTACCATTGGGATCTTCTCTGACCCAGATACCAGTTGTAGCATTGTCTGAAGAGATGCCAAGTGTCCACCCTTGATCAGATTCACTATCATCTGAAAAAAGTGTTGGGAATGAAGCAAGGTTGCCAATCAAAAAGAAATGTTGAATATCAGGAGCTGTCTCTGGAGAAAAATATTCATTTCCATTCACATCAACGGCATGGATATAATAAGTAATAACCGATCCTGGTGGCTGGGAAGGAATGGTGGCAATGTATTCATTTGCTTCATCCCCCGGAGTCATGGCAGTGCTAATCTCAATTTCTCCAAAGGAGTAGACAACTTCTGCTGAATAAATTATTGAGTTTAAAGATAAAATAATTGCTTCAATGGCAATAGGGTCATTTGCGATCTCCATGTTTTGGATTGGAGAATGCAAGATGCCGAACGCAGGTAAAGGAGAAGGGACATTGTGTTGGTCAAAGCCATCAATAATCTCCTGGAAATAAGGAGTACCATTTAAAAGGTATCCATCATTATCGTCAGCTGTAAGTACTTCGATTAATAGATCCGGTACTGAATATGGTCGACCGACCATGGCAAATCTGAACAATGAATCTGAATGAGCTACCGCTGTAGCAGTATCGCCAAATGTGGTAATAAGATTTTTCCGCATCTGCCATAGTGAACCCATAGAAAGTTGTCCTAAACAGTGAACACTGCCGCCGCATTCATCACCGGGATACTGGAGCGTGTTTTCGCCATTTCGTAAACATGATCCAGGGGTACCGTAAAAAGCATCGCCAAGGCAGGGGGAGTTTCGTATTGTCATCCCTGCATAGTCACTGAATCCTTCACCCATCCCTGAAGTATATGGAGAATCAAAAGGTTCGTATGCAAATTGGGTAATACCATGCTGGTATTCGTGGTAAATGACATCAGCCATTTGATCTGTAGCACTGCAGCCCCCGCCAGCTGAAAACATATTTATACCAATTCCATTCCAATAAGCATTGCAAGGCCAGAGGTTGTCTTCCGAACCAATATTGACAGCCGCCGGCATGATATAATCAACTCCATCAAAAAAATTATCAATGTTCTTGATCCAATCATGGATCAGATTGGCATGAAAATACGTATCCCGTTCACCAGCCAGAGAATTAAGGTTGTCAAAACGAACATTGAATGTATCTCCGGGGGTTACTGTTGAACTCACATAAGCATCACTGACATTACTGGCATTTACATTAAGATATGAACCCAGTAATTCTACAGCTACTGTTCGCTGATCGGTACCTGCCTCAATACTATAATACCCATATTCGTCAGTATATGTGTCACCAACTCCAGACACAACTACTTTAACATCTTCAATAGGTCGTTGTGTTTCTGTCCCGTAGGGGACATCCTTTACCATTCCTGTAATAATTCCCTGAATCTCCAACTCTTCCACTCGATCAAAGATAGAAAAGATTTCCCCACTATGCGCGTCCACCCAAATCAAATAATTACTGACAGAACGTTCAAAACGGTTGGGATCGCTATGATGAACAAAGAGCCCTAACCTCCAAGCCAGTCGGTATTCTCCGAGACGATGTGCATAAATAAACAGCTCAGGTTCATTAATAATGAAATCTTCATTACCCAAATCAAATTCTATTTCTCCTTCAGCCAAAAGGAGTGCCACGTCACTACCAATGCTTGGAGTTACGTTTATATTTATGTCCGGATATGTATCTGCGCCAAACCATACAAGATTATTTTTACTATATCGAAAATCTATTCGCGATTGGTAAACAGGAATGTGTTCGAATGTTTGACGGAAAATAACATAATCTACCTGTCCATAATTTTCATGGACCTCAAGTTTGATTTCATCTCCAGGCATTCTGAATATCTCCGGATTTTCATCAATATATTTTATAGAGCGACGTTGAAAATCTAATTCCTGATCATGTGGATCGTTTTGGGGGATAATTCTATGAGCTGAACCCAATGCATCATCAACGTAAATAATACTTTTTTCTCCAAATTCAGCTTGGATATGCGCAGCTGAAACAGGTCCAAAATGATTGGGTGGTGACACTTCTGAATCGGCGCCACGAAGCGAAAATAAAAGGGATAATATTAAAACGGTATTTTTCATTTATTCACTAAACGCACAAACCTGACAGGTAATGATGTTTGTTTAGTAACGTTTCCATTGCTGTCTTTACTTATGATACGCAGTGTTTGGCTGAACATTATTTTACCTACGGGAATGACCAGGATGCCACCATTCGCTAATTGGTCCAGTAATGCCTTTGGAATTTTATTAGCTCCAGCGGTAACAATTATTCTATCAAAAGGAGCCTTTTGTTTATATCCATTCCAGCCGTTACCATGGACAACATCTACATTTGAATAGTCCAATTCCCTTAGCCGACGTTGAGCAGATTCCGCTAATTCTTTAATGCGTTCCAGTGAAATAACATGTTTAGCTAAAGAAGATAAAACAGCTGATTGATAACCACAGCCGGTTCCTATTTCCAAAACGGAATGCTGATGTTCAACTTTTAAGACTTCCGTCATAAATGCCACGATGTATGGCTGGCTGATGGTCTGGTCAAAACCAATGGGCAGGGGACCATCCATGTATGCTTCATCCCGCAAGTCTTCAGCCACAAAGAGGTGGCGGGGCACATCGCCCATGGTATCTAAAACACGATCATTTGTAATACCCCGCTGCCGGAGCTGGTTTTCCACCATATCTTTACGCATATTTTCTATAAATGGCTTGTGCATCGTTACAGATTCAGTTCAATTTTAACAATCAATTTTAATCATTTTATGAACTCCATGGGTAAAATACTCATTCTAATATTATTATGGATCTCCAGCCTTGAAGCAGAAAATAGATCCTATGTATTATTAGTATCTTTTGATGGCTTTCGGGCTGATTATCTGGATTGGTATGATACTCCGCACTTCGATCGTTTTGCAGAGCAAGGAGTAAAAGCGGATGGTCTGAAACCCGTTTTTGTATCCAAAACATTTCCAAATCACTATAGCATAGCTACAGGGATGTTTGTTGAAAATCATGGGATAATTGCAAATTATTTTTACGATACAAAACTGGACGAGTATTTCACGCTTTCTGACCGTTCGAAAGTAGAAGATTCCCGTTTTTATGGAGGAGAACCCATTTGGGTTACTGCAGAAAAACAGGGAGTAAAAACTGCATCATATTTCTGGGCCGGTACCGAAGCTCCTGTGGGTGGTGTGTGGTTAAGTATCTGGAAAAGATACGATCATGATTTTCCATTTTCTGCGAGGATTGATTCAGTTGCAAAATGGTTCAGTCTCCCCAAGGAAAAACGCCCGCATTTGATTATGTTGTATTTTCATGAACCGGATGATGCCGGACATCGCTATGGCCCGAAATCTGCAGAAGCAGAGGCGATGGTAGACTCAATGGATTTAATCATGGGAAACATTATGAAAACCATGGAATCGTTGGAAATATTTCCAAATTTGAATATCATTGCAGTTGCGGATCACGGCATGGCAGCCATCAGCCCGGAGCGGACGATTGATTTATCTGATTATGTCAATCTATTGGGAATTAAACAAGAAGGGTCCGGTCCGTTTGCAATGTTGTATGGAGAGGATGATCAGAAATTAAACACCATTGTAAAAAAATTAAAAAAGGTGCCCCATATGAGTGTATATAAAAAAGAGGATATTCCTGAACGGTATCATTATAAAAATCATTACCGTATCAAAGATGTATTATTAGTGGCAGATGAGGGCTGGTTTATATTGGATAAAAAATATCATGGAGCAGATATATTTAAATTGAAATTTTTGCAAGGCGGTACTCATGGCTACGATAATGAATTGAGAAGCATGCACGCAATTTTTCTGGCTGATGGGCCGGCGTTCAAAGATGGATATTCAAGACCATCACTGGAAAATATCCATATATACCCGCTGATAGCAGAAATTTTGGGATTAACACCTAATGATAAAATTGATGGCAATCTTGATAAGATCAGAGATGTTCTGATAGATCAATAGTCGATCTTAATGTCGAGATACCGAATACTGAAATTGATATACATACCGGATGCATCCAGGGCAGGCTCGCCTCTTTCATCCCATTCAGCATCATAAGATTTTGAATCTTCTCCGTCGCCTTCATTGTATTGCCAATTTCCATGCACACCGGAACTGCTAACACCTGCTTGGAAAACGATATCCAGTTTGCGGTTCAGCATTATTTCAGTTTGTAAACCAATGTGTGAAGTTATTAAGAGTGTTGAAACGTTATGCTCTTTATCATCACTGCGAAATACGACATTAAACGGGACATCAGCCGTAACACATAAATTGAATTTTGGTGTATAGAGAAAACGATAAATAAATCCACCACCAATCGTAAACATTCCGTTACGTCTGTTGCGGCTGTCAATAATATTACCACCACCCAAAAAACCATTGAAAGACCAACGGTTGAAAGGCTTTAATTGAAAGGAAATACCTCCCCGGTCAAACCCTGATTTTTCAAAGTTATAAGAAAAGTATAATCCCGATGCTACTGTGGGAGGATGAATCATTTCCACTGCTTTATAGCCTTTTTTAACCCGTCCCCATTTTCGCACAATTTTACCGGTGCTTGCGTCACCACTGACCCTATCAATTCGGATCAGGCCTACAGATCGACCGGGTATAATTACTTCACGGTCTTTTAATGTTTTCTTTTTGTCCAGGCGGGAAATTTCGTAAACAATGCCTTTTTTGACTCCCATTTCCGAACCAAGATACAAGGTAACATTGCTGCCATCTACATCTAACACTTCTGAAGTAATCGTGTATAATTCTCTGAGCGACCGGGAAACGTTCCAGCGTACAATAGTTAAAGCTTTGGATAGAGATTCACCGCGACTTCCCCCGGTATGCATTGCACTGATTGGGAATGTGTTCAATGTTTTACCTGATTCTATATCTAGAAAAATGATATCAGCATGAATAATTGTTTGCATATTATAAGCATAAGGTTCTTCTTCTTTTGGAGTGGTTGCAGAACGTATAGCTCCTTTAACCGATTCATAAACCACCATTTCCCAAAAACCCCTGTCATCATTGTCCTCCTCCTCATCTTTATCCTCTGGAGGAATCCCTTTTTGACTGAAATGGTTGATCTGTACTTTCATAGCTTCTTTTGCAGAAGCGATACCTCCTAATTCAATGATGTCTTTTCCTGCTATAAATCCCGCTTGATGCAAAGCCAGCTCATTCAATATAGATTCAAGCTGATTTCGGTCTATCACTTCATAGCGCCCAAGCCTGGATGCAGCTTCGGCAACAATTTTAGAGATTTTACGATCTAACGCATCATCAGGTTTAGACTCATCCGCAGTTAATACAAGCAGGCGCTTCTTTTCATCAGTTATATCAGGAGCGATTTTTTGGGAAGCAACAAGAGAAAAGAAAATTATTGATAAAATGAGAATACGTTTATACATAATGCGCTGAGGTAACCAAAAATTTATAACAATTCAATGTATGTGTTTGTGTTGAATATCACAGAATTATTTCCGCCAGCTAAGTGAAATGTAATACGACTGTGGATATTGTTTGGTTTCAGTATAATAATCCTGTTCAACACCAGCAATAAGCGCCAGGGATTTATTTATTTGGTAAGTTAGTTCAGCAAAGAATTGAAAACGTGACAGATCAGAATCCACCGCATCGCTAATCTGTTTGAACCACTCTGCATCAACCTTTGAACTTATTTTTTTCATATCATGATCCCAGAAAATCCCTCCCTTTAGATATGATGTTTTGCGCGTATCATTCAAATAATCTGACATATCATAGGCATGACCAATTTCAGCATGAACAAGACCCTCCTCGTAATCGTTAATAAAATACCCAAACCCCTGATTGAAATGGTAACGCAGATCCAACTCCGCTCGGGTATTCTTCTGATAGGAAACAGTCGTAAAATTGTACAATCTGCCGCTGGGGTTATATTTAACACTGTTTTTGTAACGCAGGTAAACATACGAATCATCCCCGAGGCTGTAACCAAATAAACGCAGATCCTGAAACGTGCTTAATGTTTTACGGTTAACACGGTAATAAGCATGGCCTCCATTTATTCCTTGATCGTGGGATAATCCACTTCGAGCGTATTGAGACCAAACGGCTGTATCAGTGTCTTCTGCTCCAGACAGCGAAGTGATAGTGAGGAATATTAATAAAAATCTCATTGCTTGATTTTTTTACCACTTTTCATTAACAAAATTGCAGCTGTTGTAAATAAAATGGTCATAAATAGAGCCATGAGAAAACTGTTTAATGGCGACGAGTCATACACTCCAAGTACTGTATAGCGAATGCCATTAATCATATAATATATTGGATTTACCAATGATAAATGTTGAGCCCAATCCGGTAACATGTGAATGGAGTAAAATATGCCGCCTAAAAAACTCAAAGGTGTTAAAAAGAAATTTTGCATCATGGCCAGTTGATCCCATGTATCGGCTAATTGCCCCAGCAATAAGCCCATGCTTGAAAATGCCCAGGAAACAAGGAAAATAAATCCAATGGTTGCTAGGGGCTGTTGGACGGGCATGTCTATGAGCAATACTCCTAATAGTAAAACCAATATTCCATTCACCATTCCCCGGACAGCACCGCCGATGATATATGCTAAAGAAAGTTCTAGGCTTGATAAAGGGGCGGTTAGAATATCGGGTAACTGTTGCAGGAGTTTCATCTGTAACATGGATGAGGAAGCATTGGAACTGGCATTTGTGAGTGTATTCATCATAATCAATCCAGGCAAAATAAAGAGGGTATAAGGGACACCATCGATTTCCTTAATGCGTTGTTCAAGGGTAAAACCAAAAATTAAAATATATAATCCCGATGAAATGAGCCCAGGTAAAATTGTTTGTCGATAAACTGAAAAAAATCGCCCCACTTCTCTTCTTGTTAGAGTATATAATCCAACCCAGTTCATACCACGTATCAATTGATCCCCTTGCCCGTGAGATTCAAAAACACATCCTCCAATGAAGATTTTTCTGTAGAAACACTGTGGATATGACATCCGTGGTTGGATAATATTTGAATTATACTAGCCATGACTTCTTCAGGATCGCGAACGGTGAAATGAAGCCGGTTATCTTCAAGCATAAATGAATAATCGGATAACGCTTTGTTTAATTCATCATTCCATCCGGTAATGTGAACATTGATTCCTGCTTTTCCTAATTCCCTAGTTAGATCCGCAGGTGACCCTTCTTTAATGATTTTCCCTTTATCAATTATACCTACTTTTTCGCAGAGTAATTCAGCTTCTTCAATATAATGGGTAGTTAGCAAGATGGTTTTTCCGTTTTGGTGGAGTTCTCGCAAATAATCCCAAAGTTCATGGCGCAGTTCAACATCGACGCCAGCCGTAGGTTCGTCCAGAATGATAATTTTGGGATCATGTACCAATGCTTTTGCCAACTGGTAACGGCGTTTCATACCGCCGGATAGTTGGCGTAATCTTGATGAACGTTTTTCCTGAAGTCCTAAACGATCTAATAATTCTTCCACTCGTGGTTTAGCCTTATGTTTGGTTATACCATAATAACCAGCGTGGAAATAGAGCAATTTTTCAATGGGGAAGAACCAATCTATCGGTAGTTCCTGGTGAGCAATACCCAGTTGTGATCGGGTAAACCGATAATCTTTTACAGTATCTTTTCCATAGATTTTTGTAATACCCTGATTTTTTAATACCAAGCCGGATAAAATATGAATCGTGGTTGTTTTACCTGCGCCGTTGGGTCCCAGTAAACCGTAAAACTGACCATCTTCAATTGTCAGGTCAACCCCACAAAGAGCCATCGTATCTTCATAGGATTTATGAAGACCGGAAATATGAACTGCAGAATTATTCAATTATCTAAATCAAAGCCAATCTTTGAATCAAAAGGACTGGGAAAGTCAAAGCCTTGTACATTGGGAAAATGCACAATGGATGATATATAAGCCCAGGCGATCAATATGGATGCTTTTACTGTTTTGAAAGCATTTGGATCATCTTCTGAAGTATCAGGCAGCCGGAAATCAGGGTTTTCGATCCAGACTCCATTTCCATCATAACCCACCACTTTAGCAAACAGTTTATTTTGTGTTATGCCCAATTCTTTTAGTGGTTCATTTTCAGTTAGTATCAGTAAGATAATGTCTCCTACTATATCTTCAATTTTCATCATCATTATTTTCCTTTATTCCGAGGCAGTAAGTTTAAAGATTATTCCGTTATAGTCCACAATATAGAGTTCACCATTATTATCCTCGCCAAAAGAGGAAATATAGTTAGTGAAGCCACCACCGCCCAAGCTGATCTCTTCAGTTCTGTTTTGAAATTCGGTGGCTTTACCATTTTTTTCTTTAAACGTCCAAATGTTGCCTGAACAATAATCTGCAAAAAAATATGTTCCCTGCAATTCCGAGATTGCGGAACCACGGTATACATAACCACCAGTGACCGAACAACCGTCCACATTGGGTTCATCCATACCGGTCAAAATCTTCATATAATTGGCATCGTTGGGGTATTCGAAAATGGGGAGTACACCAGTCTGCTCGCAATCTTCTTTTGGGTTGTAGCAATGATTCCCTTCCATAACCCGCCAGCCGAAATTTTGGCCGCCGGCATTTTCCGCTGCTACAAAATCAATTTCTTCCCATAAATCCTGGCCCACGTCTCCCAAGTAAACATCTCCTTTTCCCCGATCAAATGAAAAGCGCCAAACATTTCGCAATCCGTAGAGCCAAATCTCGTCTTTAGCATCTTCATTATTAATAAATGGATTATCATCTGGAATTGCATATGGATCACCAGTATCCACATTAATGCGCAGAATTTTGCCAAAAAGATTTCCCAGATTTTGGGCATTATTATAAGGATCGCCCCATTTACCCCCGTCACCTACTGAAATATATAAATAGCCATCCGGACCAAATTCCATGTGACCACCATTATGGTTGGAAAAAGGTTGCTTCAATTTGATTAGTACTTTTTCAGAATTTGTATCTAATCTATCTGGATCACTTGCAACCCTGAAGCGAGAAACGATAGTATGGTCATTTTTATCAGAATAATTGATATAGACAAAACCATTGTTTTGATAATTGGCATGAAAGGCCAATCCAAGTAGTCCGCGTTCATCCCCAGGCCTGATGGGATTATGAACCTTGTTACGCAGGTCAGCATAAGGCTTTCGAACTGTCATACCATTTTTGATGATTTTAATAATTCCTTTTTGTTCCAATACAAAGAGTCTGTCATTATCTCCCGGAGGCTGACAGACATATACTGGTTTAGTAAAACCGTTGGCTATTTGAATGGACGAAAGACCTAGGTCTTTTGCAAATAAAAACAAGGAGGTGAAAAAAAATAAAATGTATCTCATGGTAAAAGTATACTAAATCTTAACTGCGGAGATTCATTTGTATTATATTTTTTGTTGTTGATTAAATTATTGGAGAAAAAAGCAACAGTATAGCCCACCACCCAGCCGGCAATAACATCAGACACATAATGATTCCCCACATAGACTTGGCTGTATCCACTTAAAAATGTGTAACAAACCATAAATGGAAACAATTCCGGGTTTTCTAAGGTGACAGTTGTTGCCCAAGCTACAGTTGTTGCAGCATGGCCGGAAGGGAATGAGGGCGTAAACCGGGAATTCCACATACGGGGATTATAATGTCTTTGGGGCCGTTCACGTTTAAAAAAGTATTTCCCCAAAGCGATAGGTAATTGAACTCCAAGGGTGGTTGCAAACGAAGGCACAAGTTTTTCATTCCCAATTTGATTTAATCCTGCGGATCCAAATTCAATAAAGGGTGTAGCTATTGCCAACCCCTCCATAGCGACATCCATAATCGGGTTGTTATTTTTCCCTTCTAACGTAGATGTTAAAATAATATCTGCTTTTGTTAAGTAGTTTTGTGAAAATGTAAAAGAGAAGGAAATCAGAAAAATGAAAATGTGATTCATTTAACCAAATCCAAAAATTCTGATTCTATTAACACAGATATACCTAATTCTTCAGCTTTCATTAGTTTGGATCCGGCATTTTTTCCTGCTACAACATAATCTGTTTTTGTGCTGACGGAACCGGCTGCACGCCCGCCTCTGGATTCGACTATTTCTTTTCCTTCTTTGCGGGTAATTGATTCAAGGGATCCTGTGAATACAAACGTTTTTCCCGCAAAAATCTGTTCCGTTTCATTATTAACCGGTTCTAAAACAATGCCTAGATCAAAACAATTATTGACGATGTTTACATTGTTTTTATCTGTCCAAAATTTGACAATAGTTTCTGCAACAATGGGTCCCACTTCAACTATGGCTTCGAGATCTTCAACATTTGTTTTCATGAAATCTTCCATGTTTCCGCTAAATGCTTTTTCCAATACTTTAGCAACGTGTTCGCCTACATTGCGGATTCCTAAAGCATGGACAAAACGATGAAAGGTCGTGGACTTGGAATTGTTTAATGCAGATATTGTATTATCTGCTGATTTTTCAGCCATTCTTTCCAGATCAGAAAGCTGGTCTACTGAAAGACGAAAAAGATCATCAACGGATTTGACTAGATTCTTCTCCACTAGTTGATCAATCAGCTTTTCACCTACACCATCGATATCCATAGCATTCTTGGACACGAAATGTTCAATACGCCTTTTTACTTGGGCGGGGCAGGATAAATTTTGACAGCGAGCGACGACTTCACCTTCCGGGCGATATATATCATGATCACATTCAGGACACGTGTTGATCATTTTAAACGGTGATGAATTTGCCGGACGTTTTTCTAAAATTATTTTCACTACTTGGGGAATGACATCACCTGCCCTCTGGATTAAAACAGTATCACCCACACGGATATCTTTTCGGTCTATTTCGTCTTGGTTGTGAAGAGTAACATTGGATACCACAACGCCTCCCACTTTTACCGGCACCAGTTTTGCAACGGGTGTAACGGCTCCTGTTCGACCAACAGAAAGAATAATATTTTCAATGACAGTCGTTTCTTGCTGTGCCTTGAATTTACCCGCAATTGCCCAGCGGGGTGAGCGGCTGCGCGAACCTAATTTCTCCTGTAAATCATAATTATTTACTTTGAAAACGGAACCATCTATTTCATAGGGGAGTGTATTACGACGGGATTCCAGATCAGAATGAAAAGCGACAGCTTCTTCAATTCCATTTAAAATTTTGATTTCAGGATTTACAGGGAATCCCCAGTTTTGTAGTGCTGCCAGAAATTCGCTATGAGTTTCAAACGTCATTCCTTCCACCATACCTGCCTGATAGCAAAAAATAGATAAAGGCCGTGTGGCTGTAATCCTGGAATCAAGTTGGCGCAGGCTGCCGGCTGCGGCATTACGAGGATTGGCAAAAACAGGTTTATCATTTGCCTCCTGTTGTATGTTCAACTTTAAAAAATCATCTTTACGGATAAACACTTCTCCCCGGACTTCCAACAACGCCGGCACCGATTGCGCTTCCACGCGGAGGGTGAGAGGAATGGCTCGAATTGTTTTTAAATTTTGGGTGATATCTTCACCGGTTGTACCATCACCACGGGTAGAGCCATTTACAAATTTTCCTTTTTCATACACCAACTCGACTGCCAATCCATCCAGCTTGGGTTCGGCAATATATTCTATTGCTTGTTCTTTGCCCAGCCTGCGAATTAAACGATCGTGAAATGCAAGAATCTCTTCTGTATCCATGGCATTGGCTAATGACTGCATAGGTATACGATGCCTAATATTTCCAAATCCGTCCAATGGCGGTGCACCCACACGTTGAGTAGGAGAATCATCCGCTATTAAATCAGGATGTGCATCTTCAAGCAATTGTAATTCGCGGAGTAAGCGATCGTATTCTGCATCAGAAATAACAGGATCATCCAACACATAATAGCGGTAATTATGGTCGTTTAATTCTGACCGTAGATCGTTGATTTTATTAGAGGTATTCATCGACGCTGGGCCAGTTTACGTTTGAAATATTCAGCAGGATCTTCCAATGTGCGTTTTACAAGAATTATATAGCCGTCCTTATCCAGCGGCGCAGCGTAAATTGAATCATCTTTCAGAATTACCACGAAAAAATATTCGATTGTTTTCGCCGGTGTTAATAGAGGATTGAAAGAGTGGCGGTATCGGGCTCTTACTGTTTTAAGCGGAAATTCTAAGTAGTTTTCTACTGCATCCGTTTTTATAAATACACTAGTAGATTCAATTTCATTTTCATCAAAATCAACAAACAAATCCAAATTAAAAGGTCTAGTATTGAATAATACTTTTTCAGGATGGTGAAATACCTTTGGAGTAATGGGGAATGGGCCTTTTGGGGGCAGTGTTATATCTGATGCTTGAATTAGGCTTGAAGCAAACAGAAGTAGTAATAACTTCAAGATATTGATTAACCGTTAACGTAATTATCGATGAAATCGGCTACAGAAAAGTGGTTTTTAAGTGCAAGATTGAATGTATTATGGCGATAATTATCACTTTCATCTACATGATACTGTGCAGTATATAATTCAGTATTTTGTGTAATGTCAATTAATGCTTGTTCTAAAGCGTCAATGTCTGACAGTGTGTTATACAATCCAAATGACGCTCGTACCATCCCGGACTTTAGTTTAAATGCGTTTTCAAAGTTTTCTTCATCAACGGTTTCTGTGGCTTCGAGCAAATCGTCCAAGATCATTTCCTTAACGTATGGATGAGCACAAAAACATTCATTTCTAACAGCAATGTTATGGTAATCATTCAAGATGGCGGCGGTGAGCCCATGATCCATTCCTTTAATATTAAAGGAAATCGACGCCGCCCGTGGACAAATTTTGTAATCGAGTTCACCGTAAATAATTATACCCGGAATTTTCTGAATTGTTTCTAATGCAGATAAAACAAGTTCTCCTTCATCATCAAATATTTCCTCCATTCCAATGCGATCGAGTACATCTATCGCTGTTGCCAAACCAATGGCGCCGGGAATATTGGGTGTGCCGGCTTCTTCACGATCAGGGAAATTTGTTTTGACTTCATAACGTTCTACGTACACATTTTCTACCATTCCACCTCCCACTTCTTCCGGCTCAATATTCTCGAGTATCTCCTTTCGGCAGATGACAGCTCCCGGCGAGCCGGGGACATAGGTTTTGTGCCCGGAAAAAACGAGTGCATCTATATTTCTGTTCGGATTTTTATGACCGCTCATCTGCACGGGCAAATGGGCAACCAATTGGGCTCCATCAATTAAAATAAGAGCACCGTATTCATGAGCCAATTCAGCTATATCATAAATGGGATTAATAATTCCCGTCACATTGCTAACGCCGGTTACTGCAACATAATTTACCTGCCCTTTGTTTTTTAGCAATTCATCTTCAAGGGCATTCAAGTTGATACAGCCCGCTCGTCCTTCATAGCTATTGAGGGGAATATGAATCACTTTTTCAGCATGTTTTCTATGGGGGAGATCATTGGAATGATGTTCCATGAGTGAAATTAAAGCAATGTGCTGATCTGGCCGATAATCGCGAAATACCCTGGCCAATCGGTTTATTCCGGCTGTTGTACCACTCCCAGTGAAAAAGCACGTGTATATTTCCGGATCTGCCTTGAGAAAAGATAAAATTCGCTCGTGAGCCCATTGGTATTGTTTTGAAGAAATATGAGCGGAAAAATGCAGTATACTATGGGTATTGGCATAATGTTCATAGAACGCTTCAACGGCATCATGAGCGGCACCCATCATTAATGTGGATGCAGTAGAATCCAAATAAATACGCTGGCTTTTTTTACCATTAGCTAAAGTATATACAGTATCCAGCCCGATAAAATCAGCCGCGACTTTTGCTAATAATTTATCTTTTGTTTTCGTGTTTTCCATTGATGGAATTTAAAGTTTCTTGAAGCCTATTTTGAATAGAATATTATCAAAGGATTCTACAATTCTTTAAAATAGAAACAATCTTTATACCATTTTTCATAACTTATTTTTTTATGGATGAATGTATCAATACTGCATTTTGCTTTGCCGACGCAAACTTGAGGTGGTTCATCCCGGATATCGCTGTGCATCACTACAATAAATTTGCTGAATTTCTTTTTAGCATATTGCCCCATATTGGTAAGCGCTGAATAAGCAAAGCCCATATCTTCATTGGCACGATTACGGTCTGTACGAATATCCACCTGATAAACACGGCCCTCCCTTGTTTTGTAAATATTAACGCCTAACAATTTTGGGGCTGAATGGTTGCGTTGGAAATAACGAGGCGTCATTGATTTCAGTTCTGAATCGTTAAATTTTGGTTTGGCAAAAATCAATAATGGTAGAAGTAATAAAATCAGTTTTTTCATTTCACTTTCTCCGTTTGTAAGCTAAAAATAAAATGATTAAGAATAATCCGGCAGTGATAAGAACTGCAGTTTGAATACGTTGTGGTGAATACACAACTGAAGCTGCTTCAATTACATAATCATCATTTATGTATTGCTGTAATCCAAATGACCACTTTAATGTATCTCTAATAATGGTATCAGCATTGGTTGAAGTGATGACACCAGGCAATATTGCCCAATATTTAAATTGATCATCCTGCAAATCACTCGACAATTCTAATTCCTCTTCATAAACGTTGGTTGCATTGCTTAATAACGTACTGTAACCAATTGGCAAATCTTTGCTAAAAGGCTTTAACATTTGATCAATAAAGGATTGTTTATTTTCCAGTTCATCAAATAATTCTTTTTGGCTTACTCTGGCCAGTGTATTGTGAATATGATTCCCAATCCGTTCAGCTATACCATCATCAATGGCGGTTGATGGATCATTTTGCAAATCATTCAAACCCTGTGAACATATATAATAAAATGCTTCATCCAGCCATCGCGTGGAATCGGAATCACTTTCCTGTAGACTCCGGCCAAAGGATGGATATTTTAGGTAAACCTGCCGTCCTTTAAATACGTTTCGCAATGTATAACGCGTTGCAAAATGCCCATCCTTTTTTGTGATTTGTATTGGATGCTGAAGGGCAGTTAATGAATCATTTCTGGATGTAAATATATATGCTTGTGTTATGATCCCTTGAGTGGACATTGTCCAAATGTCATCATCATTTCTTTTTTCTTTTGTAACATGGGTATTCCAGTCCAGACCAGCAGGGTGGGGGAAATCATTGTTGAAAACATCGATGGAATCACCTTTGGTAATGAAATTCATTGTATAACGGCCATCAGGATGAACCTTAACACTAATGAGTGTTTCAACACAACCAGTGAAAAGTATACCAGCAACAGTTAGGATTAAAAAAAGAATTCTGTTATTTACGGACATAATCATAAATACGAGGTGCATAAATATAACAAATCCAACCGGTAAATAATCCAACAAGACTATCAATTGGATAATGGAAAGAACACACAATCGTAGAAAGAGTAATCAGCCAAAAAGCAATGATCCAAAACCATTTTCGACCCGGAAGAAATATATTTGCATAAACACAGGTAATCATTGCTCCGGCAACATGAAGACTGGGAAATGCTCCGCCACCAGGGTGGAGTTTATAAATCAAATTCATGATAGGAATCATTAATATACCATCAGGGATTATTTCTTCTCGTAAAGGTATTGGTCCATCAGCCGGGAGGAAAATCAAAAGCCATTGGTGAAAACTTGTTGTTAATATTATTACAAAAAGGTATTCACTGATTTTAGAGTGTCTTTTTTTATACACAATCCAAGCAGGAACACCTAGTAACAAATAATAACCAAAATAGAAAAAGTGAAAAATTTCCAAACCAAAGATATTTAATTTTTGTGGAAGTATAGAATAAAGTGGTAATTGAAAAATAGCCAGATCCCATTTAATTAATATTGGATCCAAACTGAACGGTATGATTGAATATTGTAACTCACACGCTTGTGGATAATGCCAAATGAGCAAAAATAACGGGTAGAATGTGTGGATGAATTTAAAAGGTTGTCGATTGAAACGGTTGGCTAACCACGCTGAAAAAAATATCCACGCAGTAATAATAAAATTCAGTTGAAGATGATCTATCCAATCGGGGACTGTGTGATTAAATAACAGTACGTGCACCGTAAGGAGCAATTCGTAGAGTAGAAGCAGTTTATCAATAATATTTAACATAATAAAAAAGGCACATCAATTTGATGTGCCTTTAATTTAAACAAAAGTCTGAATTAAAACTAAAACGTCATTCGCAGAGAACTTTGAATCCCGCGGATAATCAGCAATGCGTCAGCGCCGGTAACAGACCCTGAAGGATTGAAATTCCCCGTAATCATATCCGCTTGCATGATACCTCGTTCAGCACAAAGGGCCATTGCATTGTAAGCAAAATGACTGCTGGGTACGTCGCTGAAACGAGAAGGACTTTCACCAAAATACCGTGTTTCCAATCCAGCATCCCGTGTCGCGACGACCAATAAACGCTGCACAGCCATGGCGTATTCAGCTCTTGAAATAACTTCATCGGGATAAAATTTTCTGTCCGGACTTACTTCCAGAACGCTGTATTTCGTCATTTCGTTGATCCATGTTTCTGCCCAATGTCCGGGGCTATCAATTGGATTTGCTGCTGAACTACCACTTGCGTTGGATTGACCCGGAGTCTGAAATCCACCATTCTGCTGGGGCATTTTGGCAAACAATTCGCTGATTTTTAGTTCTTCAGCAAATAATACGGCAAGATCAGCACGGGTTATCTTTTCGTGGAGAGCCACTTTTTTCCCAACGGGAGTCCCCGGCATAGCCCGGACGATTTTCTGGGCTAGATTCCACTTGACATCTGCTTTTCCGGCGTAATCACCTTTCTTTGCCACAACTTTTCGGAAATACGACCCGGCGTCTTCAAATTCATAATTGTACAAATGAGCAACGCCGTAATAGTACAATGATGCTTCGTGATTTTTCTTTCGTTTGAGTGCTTTATCCAGCAGTTTTGTTGCGCGCTTAAACCATTTCTTTTCATGCTCACGCAATGTAATCCATACTCGTGCACCCAATGCCAACACATCGGGATCTTTTTTACCTTTACTTACACCTTTATCCACATTTTTTTTGGCTTCTTTAACGTTTCCAAGGTGTGCGTGTGCGAGTCCCAAGCCGCAATATGCCGGCGCAAATTTTTTGTCGAGATCGACGGAGCGCTGAAAAGATGTCAATGCTGCATTATATTCCCCAGTTTCTACAGCTCTCATACCCGCTTTAAAATGGTATTCAGGTGTGTCCACATCACTTTGGGGTTTTTGACTGCAGCCCGCAAGTAAAAAGATTGCAAGTGTAAAATATAGTAAATGTTTCATGGTAGAACCCTTTTTGGTTAGTAATCTTGCTGGAATATAGGGTAAAATTGATAGAAAATAAAGCCTGTGAATCTTATAATATGATATAGATCACACATAACAATGTTTATCATTGCAAATCGGGGTACAATTAGATAATTTAACTCAATAATCAATGCAGGGGATTAATAAAGAATGAAGGTCTTTTTACATACTAAAACGATTTGTATAGCTATCTGTTTAACCATATCGTTCATTTGGGCTCAGGGACAAACGGCTCAGGGAGTCGGATATGGGCAAACAAAAGATGCAGCTATTGAACAGGCAAAACGAGATGCTGTAGAAGTAGGATTAGGTGCGTTTATTTCCTCTGAAACAGTCGTAACCGCCACATCCTTAAGTGATAATATATATTCCAAGGCCCAAGGGTTTATAAAAACATTTAAAATCGTTTCTGAAAACCAAGGGCCCGATGGTCTTTGGGAAATAACCATTGACGCGGAAGTAACTCAAATGCTGGACCAAGTCATGCAGGATGAGGCCGCGCTCCAAACTTTGCTGAATGCCATGAATCGTCCCCGTATAATTTTTATGATCAGGGAAGAGAATCTTATTGACAATACTCCCACTGATTTTGCTGAAACGAAATTATTAAGCATGTTTTATGAAAAAGGGTTTGATGTCGTAGATCGCCAATTGGTAGCAGCTTTAAAAGGTCAACCTGATTATGAAAGTGCTCTTGCGGGAAACGTATCTGCCGCAGCAACAATTGCAACACAGTTGGGAGCGGAAGTGATTGTTATTGGTATGGCAAAGATTTCATCCGGCGGAAAGGTGTATAATATGTATTCCGGCCAAGCCGACATTAACGGTAAAATAGTTCGCGCAGATACAGGTGAAATTCTGGCTGTTGTTCCAAATGCTCATGGTAAAAAACCGCACATTTCAATATCAACCGCAGGAGTAAACGCTACAAATGATGCAGCGGAAAAATTAGGGAATGAAATAATCAGGCAACTAATCCAAAAATGGAGTACACAGCAATCTAATTTCATCAAAGTATATATTATTTTGAAAAATGCAGACTTTATGTCTTACATGACATTTGAATCATTTTTAAAAGCACAGACTGTTTCGGGAATCAGGAATGCTTACGCCAAAAGTTTGAATGAAAGTGTAGCAGAATTTGAGATTGAATTCGAAGGGAAAGCCCAAGCGTTGGCCATGGGTTTAAGCCGAACGTCTCCCGATGGATTAGATTTTAAAGTTACCGGTCTTTCCGGAAATAGAATTACAGTAGAAATAATTCAATAACAGCGAGGTAAGTTATGAAAAAGCTAATTAGCATATTATTCTGTTTGAGCCTATTATCAGCACAATCGTCTTTTGTGGGCGAACAGTTTGACAGAGGATCTATTAATTATTCTGATCGGACTATCCAAGCAACGGGGATAGGATTTATACCGGAAAATGTGATCAACGCCGGACAGGCTCGCCGGGCTGCTCTTCGAATCGCAAAACAGGATGCCATGCGCCAACTCATTGAAATTGTGAATGGTGTAGTTGTCACCAGCGAGACGACCATGAGTAATGCCATGTTTGACGATGTAATCAAGTCTCGCGTTCAAGGGGCCATTCGTGGCGCAAGGCAAGTGGGCGAACCGCGTTATTTAAGCGATACATCCATTGAAGTGACTTATGAAGTTCCCATGAGCGGAATTTCGGATGTAATTACACCTCCAACAGGTTTTTT